>Ga0137413_10000083_pt1 | contig 22533 bp, 21 predicted proteins | sample CZODoug2_1_16fun_FD_108280 | JGI IMG/M metagenome (GOLD analysis project Ga0137413, IMG submission 108280) | Vadose zone soil fungal communities from Angelo Coast Range Reserve, California, USA - CZODoug2_1_16fungal (Illumina Assembly) | ecosystem: Environmental > Terrestrial > Soil > Vadose... | reverse complement strand
TCGATGAACGGTGACGCCATGGGACGACGCTATGTCACACGCTCGTAAGACCCCCGCCGGGCATTGCCGAGGCCTCCGGCGAGTTGAATGTGAACATGACGACATCTTACCCCGTGCAGAAGTCCGAGGCCGAGTGGCAGGAGCAGCTCAGCCCGGAGGAGTACCACGTGCTCCGTCAGGCCGGCACCGAACGGCCGTGGTCCGGGGAGTACGTCGACACGAAGGACGTCGGCGTCTACTCCTGTCGCGCCTGCGGCGCCGAGCTGTTCCGCTCGGAGACCAAGTTCGACTCGCACTGCGGCTGGCCGTCGTTCTACGACCCGGCCGACTCCGACGCCGTCGAGGAGATCGTCGACACCTCGCACGGCATGCGTCGGGTCGAGGTGCGCTGCAAGAACTGTGGCGGCCACCTGGGCCACGTGTTCGAGGACTCCCCCGACCAACCCACCGGGCTGCGTTACTGCATCAACAGTCTTTCCATCCGCCACGAACCGACCGAGTAGGCAAGTCCCCGTATCACCGGCGTCCGGCCGGCCCGCATCCGACGGGCCTGCCGGACGCTTGTGCGTGACGCGCAAGCGAGTCGCAACAAAATCGTCACGAACGTGAGGGTTCTGGAACGGTCTCTCATTCCGGATTCAACCATTCCGAAATCAACGGCCGATCTACTCGTCGTCATGCCCGAGACCTACATCCACACCGTCTGGGCCGACGGAACCAGCTTGCGATGCTACTCCCCTTCCCTGGTCGTGGAGGAATACTTCACGCCGGGCCAGGCCTACCCCGTCGCCGACTTTCTCGCCCGCGCCCGGGAGGCGCTGACCATCGGCTCCGACCGCGTGCGGGCCAAATACGGCTTCGGCTGCGGCCAGGCGATGGCGCAGCTCGAACTGCTCGAGGCGCTGGCCGTGACGGCCGGCCCGACCGATGCCGTGCTCGTCCGGGGCTTCGCACACACCGAGGCACCGGCGTGAGCGCAACCCTCGACGGCACGCACCACCCGGTCGTGGTGATCGGTGGCGGGCAGGCAGGGCTGGCGATGAGCGCCTGCCTGAGCGAGCTCGACATCGACCACGTGGTGCTGGAGAAGCACCGCGTGGGCCACGAATGGCGCGAGCGACGCTGGGACAGCTTCTGCCTGGTCACCCCGAACTGGCAGTGTCAACTGCCCGGATTCCCCTACCAGGGTGCGGATGCGGACGGGTTCATGGTGCGCGACGACATCGTCGGCTACCTCGAGTCCTACCGCGAACACCTCAACGTCCCGATCCATGAGGGCGTCGAGGCGAGTCTGTTGCGGCCCCACTCCCGCGGGTTCGAGCTCCGCACCAACGCCGGCACGTTGACCGCCGGCCAGGTGGTGCTGGCCACCGGTCCGTACCAGGTGCCGCGCATCCCGCGAGCGGCGGAGCGCCTGCCCGACCACATCGTCTCGCTGCACTCCTCGCAGTACCGCAACGCCGACGTCCTGCCGGAGGGCGCCGTGCTGGTGGTCGGCACCGGCCAGTCCGGCTGCCAGATCGCCGAGGACCTGTATCTGGCCGGCCGCACGGTGCACCTGGCCACCGGAAGCGCGCCCCGGGTTGCGCGCCGCTACCGCGGCCGCGACGTCGTCGCGTGGCTGGAGGACATGGGCTACTACCGCAAGACCATCGAGGACTTCGACGACGCGGACGCCGTCCGCTTCCGGGTCAATCACTACGTGACCGGCCGGGACGGCGGGCGGGACATCGATCTGCGGGCCTTCGCTCGGGACGGCATGCGGCTCTATGGCCGACTCCTGGGCATCAGCAACGGCTTCGTCAGCTTCGGCACCGACCTGAAGGCCAACCTGGACGCCGCTGACGCGGTCAGCGAATCCATCAAGGACAGCATCGACGCCTATATCGCGGCAGCCGGTGTCGAGGCGCCCACCGAGGCGCGCTACGTGCCCGTGTGGGAACCGACCGGGGACGAGACCCGCCTGGACCTGTCCGGGGTCAGCACCGTCATCTGGAGCACCGGGTTCGGCCGCGACCACCGCTGGATCGAGGTTCCGGTCTTCGACGGCCGCGGCTACCCCACCCAGACCCGCGGGGTGACCGCCTGCCCCGGCCTGTACTTCCTCGGCCTGCCCTGGCAATGGACGTGGGGTTCCGGCCGGTTCTGCGGGGTCGGGCCGGATGCCGCCCACCTGGCCTGGCGCATCCAGGAACTGCACCGCGGCGGTCGCGGCGCGGAGGTGCGCTGGCTGACCGGGGCCCCGGCCGAGAGCCGGTCCCGGTTCGCCGACGGGGAGAGCGACGAAGACTGGGTCGCCCCACGGACGGTGGCCTGAGATGGCGACTCCCGTGGGTGCCCCCGGCGCCGGCCTGCGCGACGCGCACCGTCACCTCGGCGTCATGCCCGCCTATCCGTTCTACGGCGGTCCCCCGGTCAACCCGGACACCACTGCCCGGGCCACCGTCGCCGACCTGCTCGACGACCTCGACGCCGAGGGCGTGGAACGTGCGCTGGTCATGCCCAACTACGGCGTGCCGATCCCGGAACTGGCCTTCTCCTTCAACCCGTTGGTCATCGAGGCCGCCGCCAAGGACGACCGGGTGCGCGCGGCGCTCTGGGTCTCACCGCGGGCCGCCGACGCCGCACTGACCGCCGATGCCCTCACGTTGGCCGGGGAACCCGGCGTGCGGGCGCTGAAGATCAGCTTCCTGCTCGGCGGGGCACCGGACGACCCGGACACCCAACCCGGCCTGGACGCCATCTTCGCCGCCGCCCGCGAGCACCACCTGGTGGTGCACGTGCACACCTCCCCCGGCGCCGCCTCCGACATCGATCGGGTCGGTCTGCTGGTGGACCGCTATGCCGACGATGTTGACCTGCACCTGGTCCACTTCGGCGGCGGCATGAGCGGGCACATCAAGCTGGTCGGCTCCCGGTTCTTCGATTGGATCGCGGCCGGCAAACGTGTCTACACCGACCTGTCCTGGGCCATCGGGTTCACCCCGCGCTGGCTGGCCGCCGAGATCGACCGGCGCGGCCTCGGGGCCGACCGGGTGCTGTTCGCCAGCGATCAGCCCTGGGGTGACCTGGACGGCGAATACACCCGACTGCGCGCCGCCGTCGCCGACGGGGAACTGGCCCGCGCCGTGTTCCGTGACAACTTCGACCGACTCTATACCTGACGTACAGTCACTTTCGAAACACCCGTCTGACCATCCACGAGAGAGGCACACCATGACCACCATGACCACCATGACCGACAGCGAGAAGATCAGTCTCGACGAGATCCCGCACCCCTCCCTACAGGAGGGCTCGAGCATTTACGGCTCGACGAAGGTCTTCCCCGACTACCAGGCCGAGAACGGCGAGACGTACTTCACCCTGGTGCACGGCATTGCGCACGAATCCTCGGTGAGCTTCGTGGCGATCCTGCAGGCGACCCGCGCCCAGCGGAAGGGCTTCGAGTCGGCCATCTACTTCTACGGCCCCGGCTCGCTGAACTGCCTGGCCACCCGCGGCTTCCCGACCACCGGCAACTCCGCGTTCCCCGGCGAGCACAACATCAACGACTCGTTGAAGACGTTCATGGCCGAGGGCGGGAAGGTCTACTGCTGCCGTTTCGGACTGTCGCTGCACGGTGCCCGCGAGGAGGACCTCATCGAGGGCGTCATCCCGACGCATCCCCTCGACGTCCAGGATGCGCTGATCCATTACGCGCGCAAGGGCGCCATCATCAACTCCACCTACATGTTCTGACGAGGAGTCAGCAGTGCGCGTTGGCACCGAGTTCGTTGACGGTCCGCCGCCGTCCGGGGGCACCGACACGACCGTGGAGACCCGAGTACGCCTCGCCGTGCTCGGCCTGGACGCCGAGGTACCCGTCACCCGTAACAAGGGTGCGGGCCCCAGCGACGACGGGCACGTCACGATCGACGGTGCCAACGCCGCGCTGCCGCGAAACCCGAACAGCCCGTTCGTGGTTCGCGACGGCCGCGTGCTGGAACGCGGGCCGAACCTGTTCCGGGACACCGGTCTGCGTCTGGAGCCGGTGCGCCGGCCGCAGTTCTACGACCTGAGCACCGCCGAGGGCATCCCGTACAACAAGATCGCCCTGCTGCACGGCCGCGACGTACTGGCCACCACCGTGGTGCAGACCTGTATTCGCTACGCCGAGGACCAGCGCTGCCGGTTCTGTGCCATCGAGGAGTCGCTCAAGGCGGGCAACACCGTCGCGGCGAAGACCCCCGCACAGTTGGCAGAGGTGGCCGAGGCCGCCGTCCGGCTGGACGGCATCAAGCAGATGGTGATGACCACCGGCACCACCACCGGCCCGGACCGCGGCGCGCGCAACCTGGTGCGCTGTGTGCGGGCGGTGCTGGAGGCGGTGCCGGGCCTGCCCATCCAGGTGCAGATCGAACCGCCCGGCGACCTGTCGGTGATCGCCGACCTGCATGCGGCCGGCGCGACCTCCATCGGCGTCCACGTGGAGTCATTGGACGAGGCGGCCCGGTTGGCGTGGATGCCGGGTAAGGGCAGCGTGCCGATGGCGGAGTACGAGGCGGCCTGGGACGAGGCGGTGCGGGTGTTCGGCCGCAACAAGGTCTCCACCTACCTGTTGCTCGGTCTGGGCGAGGACCCGGACGAGTTGATCGCGGGCGCGGCCCGGCTGATCGAGCGCGGGGTGTACCCCTTCGTGGTGCCGATGCGCCCGATGGTGGGCACCCTCGCCCACCGCGATGGCGCCCGCCCGGCACCTGCCGAGGTGGTGCACCGGGTGACCACCGAGGTGGCTCGCCTGCTCCGCGCGGCGGGCATGATCGGTACCGATCAGGGCGCCGGCTGCGCGGCCTGCGGCGCGTGTTCGGCACTGTCCGCGGCGGGGGGCTGACGATGTATCAGGTGTCCTATCGGCCCGCGCCGGTCGACGGGGACGGCAGCATCATTGCCGGTGTCCGACACCTGCGCTCGGTGCCCGACGCGACCCCGTCGTGGACGGTGGAGCCGGCCGCCGACCTCGCCGAGCGCGAGGCCTATCACCGGCTGCGGCACGCGGTATTCGTCGAGGCGCAGGGCCTGTTCACCGACGACGACCGTGATGAGATCGACGCGGATCCGCGCACCGTGGTGCTGGTGGCCCGTGACCCCAACGGTGAGGTTGCCGGCGGGGTCCGACTGGGCCCGGTCACCGATCCCGACCTGGGCTGGTGGCATGGTGGCCGGCTGGTGGTGCGTCCGGGTGCGCCGTTGGGACTCGGTGCCGAGCTGGTCCGCGCCGCCTGCCGGCACGCGGTGGCCGCGGGGGTGCTCCGCTTCGAGGCCGACGTACAGGCCCGCAACGAACGCTTTTTCGCCCGCCTGGGCTGGGCCGCCGTCGAACCACCGGCTGCGCCGCTGCCCGAGCACGTCCGGATGCGCTACGACATCGACCGCATCCCGGCGCTGGTCCGGGCCACCAAGGCACCGTTGGGTGCGCTGCTGGCGCACCTGGCTCCCGGCGGGGCCGGGTTCGTCGGCGACGACGGCGCACCGGTCCCGGGCAGCGACCTGATCGCCGCCTGCGACGCGATCCTGCCCCTCATGGTCGAGCGCGACCCGTGGTGGGCCGGGTGGTGTTCGGTGTTGGTGAACATCAACGACCTGGCCGCGATGGGCGCCCACCCAGTCGGCCTGCTGGATGCGGTCGGCGCAGCGGATGAGTCCGCGGCCGCCGCGGTGTTGGCCGGCATCACCGCCGCCGCTGCGGCGTACGGCGTCCCGGTGCTGGGTGGACACACCACCTTGGGTGGCCCGGCGTTCCTCGCCGTGACCGCACTGGGGCGCAGCGACGCCCCGGTGCCCGGTGGCGGCGGGCAGGTCGGTCACGCGGTGCGGTTGACCGCGGACCTGGCCGGCGACTGGCGCCCGGGTTACGGCACCCGGCAATGGGACTCCACCAGTCGCCGCGATCCGGGCGACCTGCGGGCCATGATCGGGGCGGTGGCCGCTGCCCGCCCGGCCGCGGCCAAGGACGTGTCCATGGCCGGTCTGGTCGGCACCCTCGCCATGCTGGCCGAGGCCAGTGGGGTAGCCGCCGAATTGGACGTGGCCGCCGTGCCGCGTCCGACCGGGGCGAGCGTCGGGGATTGGTTCACCTGCTTCCCCGGCTTCGCCATGTTGACCACCGGCCCGGCGGGCTCTCCGGCATTGTCCGCCGGGCCGGCGGTTTCCGCCGAGTGCGGCGTGCTGCGCCCCGGGTTCGGGGTGACGCTGCGCTGGCCGGACGGCGTCTGCACGCCCGTGCTGGACGGTCACGCCACCGGGCTCGGCACGGCCCTGACGGGTCGTCAGGACGTCGACGGGGCGGCCTCGTGACCACGTTGACCATCGCCGCCGCGGCGGAGAACTTCGACCGCGACCTGGCCGGCTGTCTGAGCAAGATCGAGGCCCTGATCGCGCGGGCCCGCGCTCTCGGCGTCGGCCTGCTGGCGCTGCCGGAGGCGGCGCTGGGCGGGTACCTGGCCGCGCTGGACGGGGAGCAGCCCTCGCCGCCGTCGTTCCCGGTGAACTCCCCCGAGATCCGCCGCATCGCACAGGCCGCCGGGGACATGGTGGTCACCGTCGGCTTCTGCGAGCAGGACGGCGCGCGGCGCTACAACAGCGCGGTCGCGGTGTGCGGTGGGCAGGTCCTCGGCCTGCACCGCAAGGTGCACCAGCCCTTGCGCGAGGACGCGTCCTATACCGCCGGCGAGGGCTTCGCCGCCTTCGATACTCCGGTCGGTCGGATCGGCATGATGATCTGTTACGACAAGGCATTCCCGGAGGCCGCGCGCACGCTGGCGCTGGACGGCGCGGAGATCATCGTCTGCATGTCGGCCTGGCCGGGCTCGAGCACCAATGCCGCACCCGATCTGGCGAACGACCGATGGAAGCGGCGTTTCGACCTGTTCGACTGCGCCCGTGCGCTGGAGAATCAGGTCGTGTGGGTTTCTGCGAACCAGTCAGGTGAGTTCGGGTCACTGCGGTTCGTGAGCAGCGCAAAGATCGTCGACCCGGGCGGGGAGATCCTCGCCGACACCGGCATCGGTGCCGGGTTGGCCATCGCCGAGGTCGACGTCGCCACCGCGCTGACCAACGCCCGCCGGTCCATGGCACACCTGGACGACCGCCGACCGCACGCCTACCGTCCGGTGGCCCCGGCGGTGAGCACCGACACCACCCGGGCCGCGCCCGCGTGGGCCTGATCGGGATCGCCGCTGTCTCGGCGGCGTTCGGCCGGGACCTGGAGGCCGCGCTGGCCCGGATCGGCACGCTGATCGAGCACTCCCGGGCGGGCGGCGCACAACTCGTCGTACTGCCCGCCGACGCGCTCGGCGGTTACCTCGCCGACCTCGCCCATCCGGATCCGGCCGCGCTTCCCCCGGCGCTGGACGCTGACCACCCGGCGCTGCGACGGGTCATCGCGATGGCCCGGCAGACCGTGGTCTGTGTCGGGTACTGCGAGGCCGCGGAGGGCCTGCGGCACAACGCCGCGGTGTGCCTGTCCGGTGACGGCATACTCGGGCGCCACCGCAAGGTGCACCTGCCGGCCGGTGAGGGTGCGGTCTACACGCCCGGCGTGGACTTCCGGGCGTTCGACACCCCGGTCGGGCGGCTGGGCATGCTCATCGACTACGACAAGACGTTCCCGGAATCCGCGCGGGCGTTGGCGCTGGACGGGGCCGAGATCATCGCCTGCCTGTCCGCGTGGCCGACCAGCATCACCAATCGCGCGCCCCGGATGGCCGATGACCGTCAGGCGCGGCTGTTCGACCTCTACGACCGCGCCCGGGCCGCGGAGAACCAAGTGGTGCTGGCCTCCTCGAACCAGACCGGATCGCTGGGCGGCCTGCGCTTCCTGGGCCAGGCCAAGGTGGTGAACCCGGCCGGCGAGATCATCGCCCGCACCTGGGCCAAGGCCGGCATCGCTCTGGCGGTGGTGGATGTCGCGTCGGAGATCGCGCAGGCCCGCCGCATGCTGCACCACCTCGACGAACGGCGTCCCGACAGCTACGGCAAGCTGATATGACCGACCGTCAGTCAGGCTTGTCCATCGCCCTGCTCACCTACTCCACCCGCCCGCGCGGCGGTGTGGTGCACACCCTGGCGCTGGCCGAGGCGCTGGCCGCCACCGGGCAGCAGGTCACCGTCTGGAGCCTGGCCCGCGGCGGCGACACCGCCTTCTTCCGGCCGGTCGACCCGCGGGTGCGGGTGGAACTCGTGCCGGTGATCGACATCCCCGACGAGCCGTTGGGGCCGCGGGTGCGTCGCTCCATCGACGAGCTGTCCGCGGCGTTCACCCCGGACCGCTACGACGTCGTGCACGCGCAGGACTGCATCACGGCCAACGCGGCCGGCCCGTGCATCCGCACCGTGCACCATCTCGACCACTTCACCACCCCGGAACTCGCCGCCTGCCACGAACACGCCATCGTCGCGCCGCACACCCACGTGTGTGTCTCGGCCGCGGTGGCGGGCGAACTCGCGGCCGGCTGGGGCATCCGGGCCACGGTGATCGGCAACGGGGTCGAGGCCGAGCGCTTCGCCCGGGCCGCTGCCCCCGGTCCGGTGGCAGTGGAACGACGCACCGTATGGCGCCGCCGCTTGGGCCCTTACGTCCTCAGCATCGGCGGCATCGAGCCCCGAAAAGGCTCCATCGAACTGCTGGAATCGATGGCCAGAGTGCGGGTACAGCGCCCCGATGTGCAGCTGGTGATCGCGGGCGGGGAGACGCTGTTCGACTACCGGGACTATCGCGCCGAGTGGGAGCGCACCGCACAACGCCTGGCCCTCTCCCCGGTGGTGCTCGGGCCCGTCGCGCACGAGGAGCTGCCCTGGCTGGTGGCTGCGGCGAACACGTTTGCGTTCCCCTCCACCAAGGAGGGATTCGGCCTTGCCGCGATGGAGGCGCTGGCCGCCGGGGTGCCGGTGGTGACCTCCGACCTGCCGGTGTTGCGTGAGGTCTTCGGCGGCGCGGTGCGCCTCGCGGCGACACCGGAGGACTTCGCTGCGGCGCTGCTGGACAGCCTGGCCGTCCGGAACGAACGCATCGCCGCTGGTCGGGCGTTGGCCGCACGGCACACCTGGGCCGCGGCGGCCCGGGCACACCTCGCGCTGTACGGCCAGGTGGCGGCGCGAGCCGCCTGACCCGGGTCAAACGCGCCGGAAGGCCGCCCAGGTGAACGGCTGGACGGCCGCGGACGGGGTGGTGTGTTCGACCTGCGCCTGCGACACCAGCGTCCACTCCCGTCCGAGCTCGGCGGCCAGTCCCGCGGCGTCCCACCGGGCCACCGGCAGGCCCGAGCACGTGCTCGGCCCGTCCGGGGCGAAGGTGGCCAGCACCGCGACGGCATCCGGCTTGGTGGCCGCGGCCAGCACCCGCCGGTAGCGGGCCCGGTCGCCGGCCTCGGTGAGGAAGTGGAACGCGGCCCGGTCGTGCCAGACGTCAAACGGGCCGGTGGGCCGCCAGGCCAACACGTCAGCGGTCACCCACTCCACACGTTCGGCCGCCGCGCCGAGCCGGTCGCGAGCGATGCGCAGGCCGGCGCCCGAGACGTCCAGCACGCACAGCCGGCCGTGGCCGCGAGCCACCAGCTCGTCCACCAACGGCGAGGCGCCCCCGCCCACGTCGATGACGCTGTGCTCCGCGTGCACGCCGAGCTCGTCGAACAACCGCAGCGAGACCTCCGCGCGGCTCTGGTACCAACTGCGCGTGGCCTCGCCCTGGGCGTAGGTCTGGTCCCAGTGCGCCGATGTCATGTCCGCCTCGCTCGCCTGCCGGGTGAACCGGATCCTCTCGGGCATTCCAGCGACACCGCAAACCCGACATGTCCTCATTACCGGGCCGCGACCCCACCCCGGTCTACGCTCGTGCCGTCCAAGGGGGGACGATGATCGACGCGATGTTTGCTGCCACGCGGGGGTTGGTGACCAGGTCGGCGCTGGTGGGCGCGGCCGTGGGGTCATTTCTGATTCTTCGCCCCGCCGCACTGCCCGCCGCCGGGGACACGGTGCCCCCGGCGCCGAGCGACAACCAAGTGATGGTGTCCATCTCCGCTCCGACACAGGTGCCGCCCGAGGACACCGCGTCGGTGGGTACCGCCGTGCACGAGGTGCAGGACGGAGACCCGGTCGGTGGGATCACGATCGTGCTGGATCACCGGGCCGCGGGCACCGAGACGTGGAGCGAGGCCGGCCACGCGGTCACCGACAGCAAGGGCCGTGCCGTGTTCGTCTCGTCGATCCCGGTGAGCACGGACTTCCGCACCCGCGCCATGCCCGACCAGCGCCATCCCGCGGCCTCCAGCGCCACGGTCACCGTGCAGGCCACCAGCTAAGCCCGTCTACCTCTGAGCCAACGTCAGCGAAAGCGAGCGCTATAGCGCTCGCTTTCGCTGACGTTAGGCGTTGTCCACAGGGGTCGCGCGGGGGCGACGCTCCGGCGTCCACTATCTAGCGGTGTCCGGCACAAAACTCGAGCGCCCTCGCCGACGTGGTGGGGTGGAGCAGGCCGCGGCAATGCAGGGCAACGTGCTCGGTCGCCGGCAGCTGTATGCACTTGGCTGCACCCGCAGCGAGGTGCGCGCCGAGATCCGGGCCGGCCGGTGGCGACGGCGCGGCCACCAGACGGTGCAGGTCGGAGACCCGGACGAGACGACCCCCTGGTGGCACGCACTGATCGAGGTCGGGCCCGCCGCCGTACTTGATGGCGTCAGTGCCCTGGTCGCGGTGGGACTCCGCACCGTGACCGAGGACCAGGTCCATGTCGCTGTTCCCCAAGGCGCTTGGTTTCGCCGATGCCGAGGCGTCCAGGTGCACGAGACCCGCCGTTTCCGCGAGGAAGACGTTATCCGGGACGGGATCCCGCGGACGAAGGCCGCGACGGCGGCGGTGCATGGCGCATTGTGGGCACGTACCCGTCGCGAGGCAGCGCTGCTTGTCGTCGCCCCTGTGCAGCAACGGTTGGTGCCGGTGCTGGATCTGGCAGACGCAATAGCCCTGGTCAGGCGGGACAAACGCCGTGGGCTCCTGCACGGTTTGTTGGCGGATGTGAGTGACGGGGTCGAATCACTCGGCGAGGGCGACTTCGCTGTCGCGTGCCGTCGTCGCGGCTTTCCGAGGCCAACGCGACAGGTGGCGCGACAGACTCCGTCGGGCCGGTTCGTTTACGACGTCGTGTGGGAGGACTACGACCTCGAGGTCGAGATTGACGGGGCCCAACACCTCGACGCAACCGAAGCCGCCCGGGACACGTTGAAGCAGAACGCGTCGGCGCTCACCGGGCGGATCGTCCTGCGCATTCCCAACTTCGCCTTCCGCACCGATCCGGAGCCGTTCCTGGACCAGATCGGGGCAGTGCTGCTCGCCCGCGGGTGGAACGCGCCACAACGTCAGGGGTATTCCTGCACCACGTCCGCGACGTTGACATCGGTTCGCAACCCCCGCCACACCGGGGCCCGCAACCGCCCGTCGTGCGTCCACTCGGTGAACCCAACCTCGCCCACCAACTCCGGGCGCACCCACGCTGCATCTCGGGTATCCGCCCGCGGCACCGTGTCGCCGAACGGATTCACGTCGCTCGCCAACCCCTGCAACTGCGCGAGCAGAGCGCGCCGCCCATCGATGGTGAGCCCGGTGCCCACCCGCCCGGCGTAGACCAGCGTCCCGTCGCCGGCGGGCAGCCCGACCAACACCGAGCCCAGTCCCCCGGACAACCCCCCACGCCCGGCCCGCCATCCGCCGATCACCACGGCCTGCGTCGCCACGTGCTTGACCTTGATCCACGCCGACGAGCGACGTCCCGGCTCATAACGCGACGTCAGAAGCTTGGCCACGACACCTTCCAGGCGCGCGCTTCGGCTCAGCTCCATGGCCTCGGCGCCGACGCCGGGCAGATACGGCGGGACCTGCCAGCCCGGCGCGTCCAGGCCGAGGTCCTCCAGCGCCGCGCGGCGCTCGGTCCAGGGCAGCCCGATCAGGTCCTGCCCGCCCAGGCGGAGCACGTCGAAGCCGAACCAGGCGATCGGCGCCCGCTGGCCCAGCCCGCGCCGCTGCAGGGCGCCGAAGCTGACCCGACCGGCCGGGTCGAACGCCACGATCTCCCCGTCCAGCACGGAATCGTCGGGCACCGCCGAGGACAGGCCGGCCAGTTCCGGGAAGCCCGCGGTGGTATCCCGTCCGGTGCGCGACCAGAGCCGAGCCCGACCGGCCCGCACGCTCACCGGCGTGCGCAGCCCGTCCCATTTCATCTCGAAGGCGTAGCGCTCCTCCACCGCCGGTCCGGGCAATGGCCCGGCGGTCGCCAGCATGGGCCGCGGTGGCTCCTCCACCCGCCCATCCTGCCCTCAGGCGCAGCCGATGCACGTCCGGGCGACGGGACGCGCCTGCAGCCGGGCCGAGGCGATCGGCTTCCGGCAGGATTCGCAGGTCCCGTAACGGCCGGCGGCCAGGCGTTCCCGCGCGGCCTGGATCTCCCCGAGATGCGCCCACCCGGCGTCGAGCAGGGCACTGGTCCGCGCCCGGTCGTAGGCGGTGGTGCCCTCCGGGTCGTGCTCGTCGTCGGTGGTGGCACCGATCGCCGCGTCGTAGAGGTCCAGGTCGCCCGCCAGCCCGTCGATGCGTTCCCGGGTCTCGGTCTCCTCGACGTCCAACAGCGCGGCGGCGTCCACCGGCTCAGGCGGTGGTCAGCGGTAGGAGCTTGGGCGGAGCGGTGAAGGCGGCGTGCGAGAGCGCGACGCGTTCGGCGTCCACCGGGCCGTACTTGGTAGTGCGCTGACGGACCGGACGACCGATGCCGGTGGCGATCTCCTCGATCTCGGCGGGGGTCTTCACCGACCCGTACTCGGAGCCGGCCATCCGCGAGATGGTCTCCTCCATCAACGTCCCGCCCAGGTCGTTGACGCCGGCCCGCAGCATCGCCCGGGTGCCGTCGGTGCCCAGCTTCACCCAGGACGTCTGGATGTTGTCGATGCGCCCGTGCAGCAGCAGGCGGGCCATCGCGTGCACGGCCAGGTTGTCCCGCTGCGTCGGACCCGGACGGGCCACCCCGGCCAGGTAGATCGGTGCACTGTGGTGGACGAACGGCAGCGGAACGAACTCGGTGAACCCGCCGGTTTCGCCCTGCAACTTGGCCAGCAGTTTCAGGTGCGCGACCCAGTGCGCCGGGGTGTCCACATGGCCGTACATCATCGTCGAGGACGAGCGGATGCCCAGCGAGTGCGCGGTGGTGACCACCTCGATCCACGCCGAGGTGGGCAGCTTGCCCTTGGTCAGCACCCAGCGCACCTCGTCGTCGAGGATCTCCGCCGCGGTGCCCGGAATCGTGTCCAGGCCGGCTTCCTGAGCCCCCGTCAGCCATTCCTTGATGGACAGGCCGGTGCGGGTGGCCCCGTTGACCACCTCCATCGGACTGAACGCGTGCACGTGCATGCCCGGCACGCGTTCCTTCACCGCGCGGGCGATGTCGAAGTACGCGGTGCCCGGCAGGTCGGGGTCGATACCGCCCTGCATGCACACCTCGGTGGCCCCGTAGGACCAGGCTTCCTCGGCGCGGTCGGCCACCTGAGACAGCGACAGCGAGTACGCGTCGGCGTCGGTGCGCCGCTGGGCGAAGGCGCAGAACCGGCAGCCGGTGTAGCAGACGTTGGTGAAGTTGATGTTCCGGTTCACCACGTAGGTGACGTCGTCGCCGACCACGTCGTGGCGGATCCGGTCGGCCAGGTCCAGCAGCGCGGTCAGTGCCGGGCCGTCGCTGGTCATCAGCGCCAGCGCCTGATCATCCGTCAGATCCGCCGGGTTGTCCTCGGCGGCGCGTAGTGCCTCACGCACATCGCCGGGCAGCCGCTCCGGGGCGGCCAGGATGCGGGTGGCCTCCTCGCGGACGCTGTCCCAGTCCCCGTAGGCGGCGTCGAAGTCCGAACGGGTCTCGGTGAGCCGACCCTCGTCGTCGATCGCGGTGTGCAGGTCGGTGCGCCCACTACCCGCACCGCCCCAGTCCGGGTCGGGCTCCTGCCAGGGCAGCCCGACCGCGATCGGGCCGCCGCGGGATAGGTGCGTGTCCGGGTCGGTCAACGCGCGCACGTGCGGCAGCACCCGCGGGTCGATCCACGGTTCGCCGGCCCGGACGTACTCGGGGTGCACGGTCAACCGCTCGGCCAGGGTGAAGCCGGCGGCCTCGGTGGCGGCGCGCAACGTCTCGATGGCGGGCCACGGCCGCTCGGGGTTCACGTGGTCCGGGGTCAGCGGGGACACGCCACCCCAGTCGTCCACGCCGGCTCCGAGCAGCGGCGCCAGATCCTCCGGCGCGGACAGGTTCGGCGGGGCCTGCACCCGGGCCTTCGGGCCGAGCACCACCCGGGCAGTGGCGACTGCGGCCAGGTACTCGTCGACCTCCGCGTCCGGCCAGGTGCGCATCGCGGTATCCGGCTTGGCCCGGAAGTTCTGGATGATCGTTTCCTGGATGTGCCCGTAGGCCCGGGCCACCTTGCGGATCGCGAACAGCGACTCGGCGCGGTCGGTGAGCGTCTCGCCGATGCCGACCAGGATCCCGGTGGTGAACGGGACGTTGTGCCGGCCCGCGTCCTCCAGCACCCGCAGCCGCACCGCGGGGTCCTTGTCCGGGGAGCCGAAGTGCGCGCCGCCCTTCTCCGTGAACAGCCGGGTGGAGGTGGTCTCCAACATCATGCCCATGGACGGGGCGACCGGCTTGAGCCGAGCGAGCTCCGACCAGGTCATCACGCCGGGGTTGAGGTGCGGCAGCAGGCCGGTCTCCTCCAGCACCCGAATGGCCAGCGCGCGCACATAGTCCAACGTGGAGTCGTACCCGGCCTCATCCAGCCACTGCCGAGCCACCTCCCAGCGATCCTCCGGGCGATCACCCAGGGTGAACAGGGCTTCCTTGCAGCCCGCGGCCGCCCCGGCCCGGCAGATCTCCAGCACCTCATCCGGGGAGAGATACGGGGTCAACCCCTGCGTGCGCAGCTCGCCGGGGGTCACCACGAACGTGCAGTAGTGGCAGCGGTCCCGGCAGAGCTTGGTCACCGGCACAAAAACCTTGGGCGAGAAGGTCACCACGCCCGGCCGACCGGCCGCGACCAGGCCCGCGTCGCGCACCCGCGCGGCCGTGGTCATCAGGTCGGTGAGGTCGTCCCCGCGGGCGGCCAGCAGGGCGCGGGCCTCGTCGACGGAGATCGTCGCGCCGTCCCGAGCGCGGCGCAGGGCGCGCCGGATTTCGGTGGAGTTCGGCGGCGCTTCAGGGTGCGTCAGCGTCATCGCATCTCCAGGGCTCGTCTTCGGGCTGCCAGTAACGCAACAGCAGGTCCACCAGGTTTCCTTCCCGGTGGGGATCGGTCGGGAACCGTCCGTGTTCGTCGACCAGCGTATGCGCGTAGAGCAGATCCGCACCCAGCGGCTTCAGGGCCCTCTCGTTCGCGTCCGCGTGGTCGATCACGAAGGCGTCAATGACGTCGCCCAGCAACTCCGCCGCCGCGCGTGCGGTGTGCGGCTGAGCCTGCGTCGCCATCAGCGCCGCCCGGCTGGCGGCTCGCCGCGCCTCGCCGGGGTCGGTGATCTCGATGTTGCAGACGATCGGGGTCACCGCGATCACCGGGGCAGCCGCGGATCTGATCGCCTCCCGGATGCCGGGCACTGCCAGGATCGGCCCGAGGCTGGCGATGGGGTTGCTCGGCGCGATCAGGATCCGGTCCGCCCCGGCTATGGCGTCGAGCACGCCCGGCGCGGGCTTGGCGGCCTCCGCCCCGCGGTACTCGACGTCAAGCACGCGGTCCTCGGCCCGGCGCCGGACGTAGAACTCCTGGTAGTGCACGGTGCCGCAGTCCAGCCGGACGTGGGTCTCCACCTCATCGTCGCTCATCGGCAGCAGCGTCGGGCCCAGGCCTGACGCCTCGGCAAGCTCCGCGGTGACCGCCGACAGCGGGCGCCCGGCGCGCAGCGCCCCCGTCCGATACAGGTGAGTGGCCAGGTCGGTGTCCCCCAGGTTGAACCAAGGTTCCTCGCCGAGGTCGCGTAACGCGTCACGGGTCCGCCAGGTCTCGCCACGCAGGCCCCAGCCCCGCTCGGTGTCCTGACGATCCGTCAGCGTGTAGAGCACCGTGTCCAGGTCCGGGCACACCCGCAGCCCGTACCACCAGAGGTCATCGCCGGTATTGGCGACGATGGTCAGCTCGGTGGCCTCGACGCGGGTCAGCAGCGCACGCCAGAGCCTGGCCGCACCGATGCCCCCGCCGATCCCGACGATCACGATCTACTCCGGCAGGTCGAAGATTCCGGCCAGCGTGCGCACCTCGGCGTTACGCCCCGGGTGCGGCGCCTCCGGCTGGAGCAGCTTGGCGACCTGGAGTTCGGCCACGACCTTCGGGTCCCGGGGCATCGGGTTGCCCCAGCTGTCCTGGAAATACAGGTCACCGAAATCCGGGCGGGGACGAGCACCGCCGGCGTCGTGGTCCGCCGCCACATAGCCGACCAGCTGGACCTGCGTCGGCGTGCAGCTCTTCGGCATGTTGAACAGCTTGCTGATCTCCTCCCGCCGGCCGGTGATCAGGCCGGTACCCAGGCCCTCATCCACCGCGGCGAGCAGGGCCGAACCGACGGCAAGGCCGCACTCGAACGAGGTCAACCACTCGGCGAAGCCGGGGGTCTCGTGAGCCTCGACGTCATCAGCGGTGAGCACGGTGTCGCCGATGGACTCCTCGGACCAGCCCTCACCGGTGGGCAGCGCCCGGGCCCTCATCATCCGCATGAGGTTTTCCTTGACCGGCTTCCAGCCGGCCATGTCCTGCACCCACACGATGGCGACCGGGGCCTGGGCGGCCTGCGGCTGGTTGTACAGGGCGTCGATCAGCCCGTCGCGAATGTCATCCGGCGTCTCGCCCTTGGTGATCACCACCGCCTTGCGCACCAACTGGGCGTTGCCGTGTTGGCTCTGCAGGCGTGCGGCCTCCAGGATCTTCTGCACTTTCTCCTTCTCCACCGGCAGGTCCGGTTGGAAGTAACGGATGGTGCGACGCGTCCCAACAGCTTCTTTGAACTCCATCGTTCAATCCCTCCGTCAGGGCGCCGGCAGGCGTTACCGCCGGACCGTCGAACACCGGCAGCGTAAGGCTCACCGTGGTGCCCGCGCCGGGACGGGACCGGACGGTCAAGCCACCGCCCATCGCGTTCACCAACCGTTGGGTGACCACCAGACCCAGTCCGGCGCCGGATTCCCCACCGGCCTGCGCGCCGAGGCGGTCGAATGGCGTGAACAGTCGGGCGATGAGTTCTTCTCCGATGCCCTCGCCGGTGTCGCGCACCCGAATGTTCAGCTCGGCCCCGACGACGTAGGCGATGATCTCTACCTCGCCGTCGGGTCGGTTGTACTTGATCGCATTGGACACCACGTTGAGCAACACCTGGCGCAGCCGTCGAGGGTCGGCCAGCACCACCGCGTGCTCGTCCAGGTCCTCGGCACACACCCGCAGGCCACGTTGGGCGGCCAACGGCTCCAGCAGTTCCACGGCCTGGTGCACCAACGGGGCGACCCGCACCGGGGATCGTTCGATGGTCACCGCACCGGCCTCGATCTTGGCCAGGTCCAGCACGTCGTCCAGGATCGCCATGATGTGCCGGGCCGCGCGACCGATGCTCTCCAACGCGGTGGTGCGCCGCTCCCCGGTCAGCTCCAGGGTGTGCAGCAACTCGGTGAACCCGACGATCGCGGACAGCGGCGTGCGCAGCTCATGGCTCATCGTGGACAGGAAATCCGACTTGGCCCGGCTCGCGGTCTCCGCGGCTGCTGCGGCCAGTTCCGCGTCACGGCGGGCCTGCCGCTCGATCTCGGCGGCATTACGGGCCGTCAGATCCTGCACGTTGGTGCTGATGTGCAGCGGGCTACCGTCCCGACCGCGCACCACCGAGGCGGTCATCTCCACCCAGACCGCGCTGCCGTCGCGGCGCAGGTAGCGCTTCTCCTGATGCCCGCTGGCCACCTCGCCCGCGGCCAGCGGGGCGAACGACGCGACGCTGCGTGCGGCGTCCTCCGGGTGGGTCACCTCCACGAAGTGACGACCCAGCAGATCTTCCTCGGGGCGGTCCAACAGGTCGCAGATCGCCTGGTTGACCCGGATGAACCGGCCGTGCAGATCCAGTAACGCCATGCCCACCGCGTTGTCCACGAACGCCCGGCGGAACTGCTCCTCGCTCTGCGCCAGCGCCCCCCACAACCGGCTGTGCGAGATGGCGATCGCGGCCAGGTGCCGATAGCGGTCCACCAGCCGGGACTCGCGGCGGGTCGGCACGTGTTGCACGTCGTGGTAGACCGCGAAGGTGCCCAGCACCTCCCCGTTGCGGCCGTGGATCGGGCTGGACCAGCAGGCGGCCAGGCTGTGGTCGGCGGCCAGGTCGCGGTAATCCGCCCAGCGTGGGTCGGAGGGGATGTCTCGGGCCACCACCTGCTCCCCCAGGTGCGCGGCGGTGCCGCAGGACCCCGAGCGCGGACCGACCACCAGACCGTCGATGGCCTCGTTGTAGGCAGCGGGCAGGCTGGGCGCGGCGCCGTGCCGGAGCCGGCCCGCGGGCCGGTCGAACAGCAGCACCGAGCACCGGGTGCCCGGCATGTGACTCTCCAACGCGAGGGTGACCGCGGTCAGCACGTCGGCCAGTGCCGCGCCGGCCGCGAGCAACTCCAGGATCGTGGTCTGCTGGGAGAGCAGGGCCAGACTCTGCCCGTGGTCGACCCCGGTGTGCACCGGGTCGAACTCGTCGAACGGCCCGACCGTCCAGATCGCGCTGACCGGCCGGGGCGCCGCGTGCTGCGGCTCGCTCATCGCTTGCTCATGGCTCGAACCGATAACCCACGCCGCGCACCGTGCGCAACCAGCGCGGCTCGGCCGGGTCGGGTTCCAGTTTGTGGCGCAGCCGGTGCACGTGTTGGGTCACCGTCGCCGCGTCCTGCCACTCGGTGGCCGAGCCCCAGACCCGTTTGAGCAACTGGGCGCGGCTGAACACCTGACGCGGCGAGCGGGCCAGGAACACCAGCAGGTCGAACTCCTTGGCGGTCAACTCCACCGGGTCGCCGTCCACCCGGACCTCGCGGGTGGTCACGTCCACCTGCAGCGACCCGAACTCGAATCGTCCGCTGGGCACCTCGGGACCGCACCGGCGCAGCACGGAGCGCACCCGGGCGGCCAACTCCCCCGGCGAGAACGGCTTGACCAGGTAGTCGTCCGCACCCAGGTCCAATCCGACGATGCGGTCGGTCTCCCCGCCGCGGCCGGTCACCACAATCACCGGGATCGCGCTGGTCCGGCGCAACCGGGTGAGCACGTCCAGCCCGTCCACCCGGGGCAGCGAGAGGTCCAGCACGATCAGGTCCGGCGGGTCGGCCTCCACCGCACCCAGCGCGGTGGCCCCGTCCGCGGCGCCGGCCACGCTGAAGCCCTCGGCCTCCAACTGCCAGGTCACCAGCGTGCGCACCTGCTCGTCGTCGTCCACGACGAGCACCCGATAGGGCGCGGTTCGCACGGCCGGCTGCACGCCCTCAGACTAGGCGTGCCCCAACGCGCGGTGCAGATCAGCGGCGGTGGCCGCTTCGCCGGCCGCATTGGGGTGGAACTGCGCGGCCGGGGACAGCGGCAGCAGTGGCTCGATCCACCGGGTGCCCGGCAGCCGGCACATGTCGTGCCCGACGCTGGGGGTGTAGGTGTCCACGAACACGGCGTGCTCGGCCTTGGCGGCGCGCGCCAGCATCGCGTTCAGTGCCCTCTCGATGGCGTCCACGTAGGCCATGTCGCCGGGGGTGAACGGCACCCCGGCCAGCACGCAGCCGGCCCGGCCGAACGCGTCGGTGGGCAGGATGTTGGGGTAGCCGACCACCAGCACCCGGGCGTGTGCGGCCCGCCGGTGGATCTCCCGCAGCGCGGCGCGCAGGTTGACCTCGTCGGCGGCTATGCCCTTCGCGAATTTGTCCCCGAAGGTGTCCCGGCACGGCGCCAGCGACCCGGTGAGCAGCAGCAGCGTCGCGGGGCCGCAGCCGGCCACCACCGAGGCGAACAGGTTGTTGTCGTTGCCGCCGATGCCGACGCTGACCAGCGTGGTGTCTGCGCTCAGCGCGTCGAACTGCGGCGGCAGGTCGTTGTACTGCGCCTTGCTGAAATGCCCGACGGTGGCTCCGCCGCACGAGACGTCGGTCAGCGCTACGCGGAGCGCGCCGGCCAGCACGTGCGGGTAGTTCGAGGCGGAGCGGCCACACTGCGGCGGTGAGCCCGGCGCCACCGGGGGCACCAGGGGCGCGGAGGTGTAGGAGTCGCCGAGCGCGACGTAGTGCGCCGGGGGCGCGGCATCGGCGCGCGGGCCGGGCAGCACCGTGGCGACCAGCACGGCGATCGCGGCGGTCACCCGGGCAGGGTTCATCACCCGACGGTACGCCGGCAGGTGTCGCCCATATGGCCCCATTCGCGGGATTCCCGCCCCACCGCATCGGTTGTGGTTCCACCATCACTTGGCAAAGGCGGGGGCCGGCTTCGTGCCCGCGCGCACCGAGCGGAGGCACCCCATGGTTGGACGTCGACTGCGCAGCCTGGTCCTGATCGGCGGGGTGGGCGCCGCCGTGCTGCTCGCCGGCACGCCCGCGTCTGCCAACCCCAACGACACCCAGCTGCTGGGACCGCTGTGCAGCATCCTGCCCGCCCTGTGCGACGACCTGAAGGGCCCGCCCGGTCCGGCAGGTCCGGCGGGGCCAGGAGGCCCGGCAGGTCCGGCGGGCCCGGCGGGCCCGGCAGGCCCGGCAGGTCCGGCAGGTCCGGCGGGTGCGCAGGGTCCGGTCGGTCCCGGCCTGGTCCGCCCGATGATCAGCGCCGGCGCTCAGCACAGCTGCGCGTTGACCGCCACCGGCGGCGTGCTCTGCTGGGGGGACAACACCATTGGCGAGCTCGGCAACACCTCCGTCACCACCCGCTCCTCGGTGCCGGTGCCGGTCACCGGTCTGGACTCGGGCGTGGTGGCGATCAGCGCGGGGTCGTACCACACCTGCGCGGTGACCCGGGCCGGCGCGGTCCTGTGCTGGGGCCTGGACAACCTGGGCCAGTTGGGCGACGGCGTCGCGGGTACCTTCACCGCCACTCCGATCGCGGTGCCGACGGTGCCGGCAGCGGTCTCGGTCAGTTCCGGGCTCGGGCACAGCTGCGTAGTGACCACGACGGGTGCGGGCTGGTGTTGGGGCTCCAACAGTTCCGGCCAGCTGGGCAACGGCACCACCAGCGCCACCCCGACCGGCCCGACGATGGTGCAGGCCTTCCCGTCAGGCCTGGCGAGCATCGCCGCGGGCGGCGTGCACACCTGCGCGGTCACCACCGCGGGCGCGGCCAAGTGCTGGGGCCTGAACAACGTTGGCCAGTTGGGTAACGGCGCCACCAGCAGCACGGCGGCCACGGCGCCGGTGTCGGTCAGCGGGCTGAGCAGCGGGGTGTCCTCGATCAGCGCCGGCTACGCGCACACCTGCGCGGTGACCACCGCGGGGGCCGCGCTGTGCTGGGGATACAACGCCGGCGGACAGGTGGGCACCGCGGCGCCCGCCCCCACGTCCCCCGTCGCGGTCAGTGGATTGAGCACGGTCCCGATCGCCACGATCAGTGCGGGTTACCTGCACACCTGCGCGGTTTCCCAGGCGGGCGCCGCGGTTTGCTGGGGTTGGAGCAACAAGGGCCAGTTGGGCAACGGCAGCACCACGTTTTCGGTGACGCCGGTCGTTCCCACCGGACTGGCGGGCGGGGTGCTGGCGATCAGCGCGGGCGACGTGGGCGCCGATGGCGCCAACCCCGCGACTGCCGTCAACGGCATGCACACCTGCGCGATCACCGCGGCCGGCGGCCCGGAGTGCTGGGGTAACAACGCCGACGGGGAACTGGGCGACGGCGGCACGACTGCGCAGAGCAAGCCCGTAATGGTTCAGAACTATCAGCGCTGAACTGACGGCCACTGTTCCTCGCTTCGCTCATCAACACACTTCGATCGGCTCGGGAGCCAGAGCGAAAAGCGTGCTCTGGCTCCGCTCGCCTCACTCGTGTGTAACGTCACCGGCATGACTGATGCCGTTGACTACGCCGCTCTGCGGGCTCGGGCCCGCGCCACCTGGTCCGCCGGCGACTTCGCCGTCGTCGGCACCATGCTGCCCATCGTCAGCGAAAACCTCTGCGAGTACGTCGATCTGCGCGCCGAGGAGGACGTGCTCGACGTGGCCACCGGCAGCGGGAACACCGCAATCGCCGCAGCCCGGCGGTTCGCCCGGGTGACCGGATTGGACTTCGTGCCGGCACTGCTGGAACGCGGCCGGCAGCGCGCCACCGCGGAGGGCCTGGACGTCACCTACGTCGAGGGCGATGCGGAGGAACTGCCGTTCCCGGACGATTCCTTCGACGTGGTGCTGTCCACGTTCGGTGTCATGTTCGCGCCCGACCAAGCCAAAGCCGCCGGCGAATTGGTTCGGGTGCTGCGACCGGGCGGGCGGATCGGGCTGTCCGTGTGGGTACCCGACGGCGTGGTCGG
>Ga0137413_10000082_pt1 | contig 22760 bp, 19 predicted proteins | sample CZODoug2_1_16fun_FD_108280 | JGI IMG/M metagenome (GOLD analysis project Ga0137413, IMG submission 108280) | Vadose zone soil fungal communities from Angelo Coast Range Reserve, California, USA - CZODoug2_1_16fungal (Illumina Assembly) | ecosystem: Environmental > Terrestrial > Soil > Vadose... | reverse complement strand
TCGCGCAGCGCCCGGGCCACGCCCTTGAACTGCGCCTCGGCGATGTGGTGGGCGATGCGCCCGCGCAGCACGTCCACGTGCAGGGTGATCTGGGCGGCGTTGACGAAGGACTCCCACACGTGGCGGGTCAGCTTGGTGTCGTACTCCCCGATCATCGGGGCCTGCCCGTCCGGCTCGACGTGCACCAGGTACGCCCGCCCGGACAGGTCCACCGCGACCCGCACCAACGTCTCGTCCAGGGGCACCAGCGAGTTCGCGAACCGGCGCACCCCGGCCTTGTCACCCAGGGCCTCGCGGAACGCGGTGCCCAGCGCGATTGCGGTGTCCTCCACCGTGTGGTGCGAGTCGATGTGCAGGTCGCCCTCGGTCTTGACGGTCAGGTCGAACAGACCGTGCTTGCCCAACTGGGAGAGCATGTGGTCGTAGAAGCCGATGCCCGTGGCGATGTCCAGCTTCCCGGTGCCGTCCAGGTTGACCTCGACCAGCACGGAGGACTCCTTGGTCACCCGCTCCACCCGACCGGTGCGTGACATCGCGTCAGCTTCCTTCCTGCACAAAGAATTCCGGGCATTGCTTACGCACTGCGCGCAGTGCATCGAGGAACGCGTCGTTCTCCGCGGGTGTTCCGGCGGTCACCCGCAACCAACCGGGCAGGCCGACATCCCTGATCAGCACACCGCGATCGAGCACCGCATGCCAGACCGCTGCGGCGTCCGTGAGCCCGCCGAACAGCACGAAGTTGGCGTCCGAGGGCACCACCACCGAGCCGTCCGCGGTCAGTTCGGTGACCAAGCGGTCCCGTTCGGCGCGCAGTTCGGCCACCGTGCGCAGCAGGTCCACCCGGTGCCGCAACGCTACCCGAGCAGCGGCCTGGGTGAGCTCGGAGAGGTGGTACGGCAGCCGCACCAGCAGCAGGCAGTCCACCAGTTCCGGATCGGCGGCCAGGTAGCCCAACCGCAGCCCCGCCATGGCGAACGCCTTGGACATGGTGCGGGTCACCACCAGTCGCTTGCGGCCGGGCAGCAGACTCAGCGCGCTGGGCACTCCGTCGCGGGCGAACTCTGCGTAGGCCTCGTCCACCACCACCAGGCCGGGCGCGGCGTCGTAGACCGCCGCCACCACGTCGAGGGGCAACGCGGTGCCGGTGGGGTTGTTCGGCGAGGTCAGGAACACCACATCGGGGCGGTGCTCGGCCACCTGCGCCAACGCGTGCTCGGGGTCCAGGGTGAAATCGGCCTCCCGGTGGCCGTTGATCCACTCGGTCTGGGTGGCCAGCGAGATCAACCGGTGCATCGAGTACGACGGCTCGAAGCCCAACGCCCGTCGCCCGGCGCCACCGAAGGCCATCAGGATCTGCTGGATGATCTCGTTCGACCCGTTGGCCGCCCAGATCTGCTGTGCCGTCAGATTTTGGCCCATCAGGCCGTGCCCGAGGTAGCCGGCAAGCTCGGCGCGCAACGCCTCGGCGTCGCGGTCCGGGTAGCGGTTCAACGACAGCGCGACGTCCGCCACCGCAGCCGCCAGGTCCGCGGCCAGCGCCGGCGACGGCCCGAACGGGTTCTCGTTGGTGTTCAGCCGCACCGCGACGTCGAGTTGCGGGGCCCCGTACGCGGACAGGCCCCGCAGGTCGTCCCGCAGTGGCAGATCGGTGTCCATCAGTTCTTGGGCACGCGCACGCGCACCGCGTTGACGTGTGCGAGCAGGCCCTCGGCACCACCGAGTGCGTCGATGTGGTCGGCCACCTCGGCCAGTGCGGGGCGGTCGTACTCCACCAGGTGCAGGCTGCGCAGGAAGGAGTGCACGGACAGCCCCCCGGTGTGCCGGGCGGTACCACCGGTGGGCAGCACGTGGTTGGACCCGGCTAGGTAATCCCCCAGGCTCACCGGCGAATAGGGCCCGACGAAGATCGCGCCCGCGTTGCGCACCCGCCGGGCCACGGCGCCCGCATCCGCGGTGAGGATCTCCAGGTGCTCCGCGGCCCACTCGTCGACGACCGCCAGGCCCGCCTCCAGGTCGGCCACCAACACCAGCGCCGATTGGTTGGCCAACGCCGAATCAACCTGGACGCGGTTCAGCGAAACCCCGCGTTGGCGCTCCACCTCGCCCTGCACGGCCTCGATCAACTCCGGGCTGGTGGTGACCAGCAGACAGCCCGCGTTCTCATCGTGCTCGGCCTGCGAGATCAGGTCCGCGGCCACGTAGACGGGGTCAGCACCGCCATCGGCGAGGATGGCGATCTCGGTCGGGCCGGCCTCGGCGTCGATGCCGATGATGCCCTTGAGCAAGCGCTTCGCGGTCGCGACGTAGATGTTGCCGGGGCCGGTGACCAGGTCGACGCGCTCGCACTCCTCGGTGCCGTAGGCGAACATCGCGATCGCCTGGGCACCGCCCACCGCATAGACCTCGTCCACGCCGAGCAGCGCACACGCGGCCAGGACCACCGGGTGCGGCCAGCCGTCGTTGTCGGCCTGCGGCGGCGAGGTGACCGCCAACGACTCGACGCCGGCCACCTGGGCCGGCACCACGTTCATCACCACGCTGGACGGATACGCGACCACGCCGCCCGGCACGTAGAGCCCGACCCGCCGCACCGGCACCCAGCGCTCGGTGACCACCCCGCCCGGCGAGAGTTCGATGACCGCGTCCGCGTGCCGCTGCGCCGAGTGCACGATGCGGGCCCGGCGGGCGGCCTCCTCCAGGGCGGCACGCACCCGGGGGTCGAGATCGACCAACGCCTTCTCGAGTACCTCGGCGGGCACCCTGGTGCTCGCCGGCCGGACCCCGTCGAACCGCTCGGTGATGTCCAGCACCGCCGCGACGCCGCGCTCGCGCACGTCCTCGCAGATCGGGCGGACGGCGTCCAGCGTGTGCTCGATGTCAGCCGCGGCGCGCGGCAGCAACTCCCGCGGGACATCGGCAGGCCCGGTGAGGGTGTATCCGCGCAGGTCGAGGACGGGAATCACCCCCCGAGTCTACGGCGACGCCCGGAATGGCCCCTTCATTAAGCTGTCCGCCATGAGCGTCGGGCGGCCCGTGACCGAGCGGCTGCCCCTGTTCCCGCTGAGCACCGTGTTGTATCCGGGGTTGCAGCTGCCGTTGCACATCTTCGAGGAGCGCTACCGCCAGTTGGTGCATGACCTGACCACCGGCGACGAGCAACCCGGGGCTTTCGGCGTGATCGCCATCCGCAGCGGTCGGGAGGCCGGTCAGGCCCGGCCCGCGCTGTACGACGTGGGGTGCACCGCGACCCTGCGCAGCGCCGAAGCGCTGCCCGACGGCCGCTTCGACATCCTCGGCTCCGGCACCCGGCGCTTCCGGTTGCACGAGGTGGACGCTTCGGGGGCGTACCTGGTCGGCAACGTGGAATACCTCAGCGAGCAGATCGGCGAGGACGCGCCCGCGTTGACCCGGGCCACCGCCGCCGCCTACCTGAACTACGTGGACCAGCTGCTCAGCTCGGCCGGCCAGGCTCCGCGGACCGACCGCGACCTGCCCACCGACCCGCTGCTGCTGTCCTACCTGGTGGCTGCCGCGATGGTGCTGGACCTGCGGGACAAACAACAGCTGCTGGAGGCGCCGGACGCCGCCGCGCGACTACGAGCCGAGCTCGCTCTGCTGCGTCGCGAGCGGCAGCTCCTCACTCATCTCCCGTCCCTCCCCGGCACCGATCTCATCGGCCGCGGGCAGAGCCTCAACTGAGGGTTCGCTCGGTCGTTCCAGACCGGCGATCAGGCAGACGTAGGCCAGCAGCACGCCCACCGGCCAGCTGAGCAGAAGACTGTGCGATTGCAGCGCGATCTGCGCGTGCACGCTGGCCCCGTCCGCGGTGCCCGGGGCGGCCTGCGCGATGGGCGGCGGGGAGAACTCCACCCCGACGTGCCGGGCGATCATGGCGGCGAGGAAAGCGGCCGCGGTCAGCCCGATCATGGCGGGCAACGCTTTGCGGTAGCGCCAGTAGGCGAGCGCGCCGCTGACAATCCCCACCAGCAGGCCGATGAACAGGAACCAGAGGTCGGCGGAGATGAACTCCGCGGTGTCCTGGTTCTTCAGGTAGATCGCGCCGCCGAGGTTGATGTAGGTCGGCGCGGGCGCCAGCGACTCCCACACCATGCCGACGTAGGGCGCAATCAGCAGGGTCAGCACCGCGGGCACCAGCGCGCTGAGTGCGACGGTCACCCATGCCGGACCCCGACGTACGTTCTTGGTCCGGCTGCCCATTGGCCTAGTCCACCATGTCGCGGGCGGCCCCGGATGGCCACCCCGCCGCTCGGGTCAGCGGGCGATCTCCTGCACCGAGCTGGTGTTGGCGCCGGGGCTGTGATCGGTGGAGTCGACTCCGATGGCCAACCCGGCACCGGCGAACACGGCCGCGACGACGACCGCGGCGGCGCACGCCGCGAGCACGATCCTCGATCGCTGCGCACGTACCCGCATCTCGCACCTCCCGCGCGGCCGGCGAACCCGGGTGTCGCCTGTCAACAGCAAGGGTGGCGCGCGCAACGTCGCGACACCAGATCCAGGAGCCCGGACCGTACGGTCGTCGAGGGAATCAGGCCGTTCGGCTGATCTGAGAAATCGTGGCGGACAGCGCGAGATCAGCCCAGGCAGGACGAGCCGAGCAGCGCTTTCAAATCACCCATCAATGCAGGTGAGGCGGTCACCCGCGGGCCCTTGTCCAGCCGCATCACCGTGGTCCGGGCGCGCGCCTGCAGGTGCAGGTGCACCTCGGTCGGGCCGGGGTGCGCGGCCAGCACCTCGCGCAGCCGCTCCACCAACGGCGGGGTGCACCGCACCGCGGGCAGGTGCACGGAGACCGGGCCGGAGGCGTTGCGCGAGACGTCGGGCAACGACAGCTCGGAGCCGACGATGCGGGGTACGTCCTCGCGGCGGTCCAACCGGCCCCTGACCGCGACCACGGTGTCCTCGGCCAGCAGCGGCCCGACCACGCCGTACACCGCCGGGAAGAACATGCACTCGATCGCCCCACCGAGGTCCTCCACGGTGGCGATCGCCCACTGATTGCCCTGCTTGGTCATCTTGCGGGCCACCCCGGTGACCAACCCGGCCACGGTGATCATCGACCCGTCGGCGCGGTCCTCGGCATCGGCCAGCGCCGCGATCGAACAATCCGCCACCGCGGCCAGCACGTGCTCGATGCCCTGCAACGGATGGTCGGAGACATAGAGGCCGAGCATCTCCCGCTCATGCGCGAGCAGCATGGACTTGTCCCACTCCGCGGTGGGGATTTCCACATCGAACATGGTGTCCGCGGCCGACGCGCCGGCGTCGTCGTCGAGGGCACCGAACAACGAGTCCTGCCCGATAGCCTCGTTGCGCTTGACGTCGATGATCGCGTCGATGGCCCGCTCGTGCACCTGCAACAGCCCGCGGCGGGTGTGCCCGACCGAGTCGAACGCACCGCCCTTGATCAGCGATTCGATCGTCTTCTTGTTGCAGACCTGGGCCGGGACCTTGCGCAGAAAATCCTGGAAATCGGTGAACGCGCCCTGCTCGGTGCGCGCGGCGATGATGCCCGCAACCACGTTGGCGCCGACGTTGCGCACCGCGGTCAGCCCGAACACGATGTCGTTGCCGCGCGGGGTGAAGTTGGCGTCGGACGCATTGACGTCCGGCGGCAGCACCTTGATGCCCATGCGCCGGCACTCGTTGAGGTACAGCGCGGACTTGTCCTTGTCGTCGCGGACCGAGGTGAGCAACGCGGCCATGTACTCCGCGGGGTGATTGGCCTTCAGATAGGCGGTCCAGTAGGAAACCAGGCCGTACCCGGCCGTGTGCGCCTTGTTGAAGGCGTAGTCGGAGAACGGGACCAGGATGTCCCAGAGCGTCTTGATGGCACCCTCGGAGTACCCGTTGGCCTTCATCCCGTCGGAGAACGGGATGTACTCCTTGTCGAGGATTTCCTTCTTCTTCTTGCCCATCGCCCGACGCAGCAGGTCCGCAGCGCCCAGGGAGTACCCGGCGAGCTTCTGCGCGATCGCCATGACCTGTTCCTGGTAGACGATCAGGCCGTAGGTGTCGCCCAGGATGTCGGCCAGCGGTTCGGCGAGCTCGGGGTGGATCGGCTCCACCGGCTTGCGGCCGTTCTTGCGGTCGGCGTAGTCGTTGTGCGCGTTGGCGCCCATCGGGCCGGGACGATAGAGCGCGAGCACCGCGGAGACGTCACCGAAGTTGTCCGGGACCAACGAGCGCAGCAGGGACCGCATCGGGCCGCCGTCGAGCTGGAAGACGCCGAGCGTGTCGCCCCGGGCGAGCAGCTCATAGGCCTTACGGTCCGTCAGTTTCAGTGTCTCCAACACCAACGACTGGCCGCCGTTGAGCGTGATGTTGTACAGGCAGTCGTCCAGCACGGTGAGGTTGCGCAGGCCCAGGAAGTCCATCTTGAGCAGGCCGAGTGATTCGCAGGCACCCATGTCGAACTGGGTGATGATTGCGCCGTCCTGCTCGCGGCGCTGGATCGGGATGACATCGAGCAGCGGTTCGGCAGACAGGATCACGCCCGCGGCATGCACTCCCCACTGGCGCTTGAGCCCCTCCAGCCCCTTGGCGGTGTCCACGACCTTCGCCACGTCCGGGTCGGACTCGTACAACGCTCGGAACTCGCCGGCCTCGCCGTACCTGGAATTCTTCGGGTCGAAGATGCCGGACAGCGGGATGTCCTTGCCCATCACCGCGGGCGGCATCGCCTTGGTGATCCGCTCCCCCATGGCGAACGGATAGCCGAGCACCCGGGAGGCGTCCTTGATCGCCGCCTTGGCCTTGATGGTGCCGTAGGTGATGATCTGCGCGACCCGTTCCTCGCCGTACTTCTCGGTGGCGTAGCGGATCATGTCGCCGCGGCGACGCTCGTCGAAGTCCATATCGATGTCGGGCATCGAAATGCGCTCGGGGTTGAGGAACCGCTCGAAGATCAGGCCGTGCTCGATCGGGTCCAACTCGGTGATGCCCAGGGCGTAGGCGATCAGCGCGCCGGCGGCTGAGCCACGACCCGGACCGACCCGGATGCGGTTGTCCTTGGCGTACTGCACCAGGTCCGCGGTCACCAGGAAGTACCCCGGGAACCCCATCTTGATGATCATGTCGGTCTCGTAGGCCGCCTGCTCCCGGTGACGCTGCGAGACGCCATCGGGGAAGCGGTTGAGCAGGCCGCGTTCGACCTCCTTGCGCAGCCAGGACTCCTCGGTCTCCCCCTCGGGCACCGGGAATCGGGGCATCAGATTCCTGGTGGAGAAGGACATCTCGCAGCGTTCGGCGATCAGCAGCGTGTTGTCACACGCCTCGCGCAGGCCGTACTGGTCCTGCCAGAGCGCGCGCATCTCCGCCGGGCTCTTGAGGTAGAAGTCGCGGGCATCGAACTTGAACCGGTTCGGGTCGGCCAGCGTCTTGCCGGACTGCACACACAGCAGCACCTCGTGGGCGGAGGCATCCTCGGCGGCGGCGTAGTGCAGGTCGTTGGTGGCCACCAGGGGGAGGTTGAGGTCCTTCGCCAGGCGCATCAGCCCGTCGTGGGCACGCTTCTCGATGCCGATCCCGTGGTCCATCAGCTCGCAGAAGAAGTTCTCCGGCCCGAAGATGTCCCGGAAGTCCGAGGCGGCCTGCTTGGCCTTCTCGTAGTTCCCGATCCGCAACCAGGTCTGGATCTCCCCCGACGGACAGCCGGTGGTGGCGATCAGGCCCTTGCCGTAGAGGTCGAGCAGTTCCCGGTCCGCGCGGGGCTTGTAGAAGAACCCCTCCAGGCTGGCCCGGGAGGACAGCCGAAACAGGTTCTGCATGCTCTCGGTGCTGGTCGCCAGCAGGGTCATGTGCGTGTACGAGCCGGAGCCCGACACGTCGTCCTCGCCGCCGTCCGCCCAGCGCACCCGGGTGCGCTCGCCGCGGTGGGTCCCCGGCGTCAGGTAGGCCTCCATGCCGACGATCGGCTTGATGCCGGCCGCGTTCGCCTTCTTGACAAAGTCGTAGGCGCCGAACACGTTGCCGTGGTCGGTCATGGCCAGGGCCGGCATGCCCATCTGCTCGCAGCCACGGAACAGGTCGTCGAGCCGGGCGGCCCCGTCGAGCATGGAGTACTCGGTGTGCACGTGCAGGTGCACGAAGGAGTCGTTGCGCCCACCGTGTGAATTCGAACTGGCCGACCCCGTTGCACTCACGCAGCAGACTCTACGACCGATGCCCGACAGTTCCGGCGCATGGCTCAGTCCGGCCCGACGTGTTTGTCCAACCAGGACGTCAGCGGCTCGAAGGACCGCCACATCTTGGCGATCTCGGTCTTCGCCCGCGCGCCGCTCAGCCACGCCGGGCAGCCCACCTCGCGGTGCGCGGTCAGCGTCTTGTGGCGCAGCAGGTCGGCGCGCACATGGTCCTTGGCGAACCCGCTGGGCACCCGGCTGAGTTGCTCGCCGGCGATCTCGAAGCCCTTCTTGCGCACTGCGGCGATGGTCTTCGCCAGCGCCTCGCCGGGCAGATCCGCGTCCACCGCCCGACGCAGCCGGCCGACCTGCGCCGGCGAGGTACGCCAGTACCCGGCGGCCACGAACAGCCCCGCCGCGGAGATGTGCAGATAGGTCTTGGACTCGTCGAACCAGACACCCTGGTGGGTCTTGTACGGCGTCTTGTCCGCGCTGAATCGCACGTCGCGGTAGGGCCGGAAGAATTTGCCGGGCCCGAACTCCTCGGCCAGGGCCGCGGTCAATACTTCGATCGGGGCGCGCACCGACTCGTCGTAGATGTGCTTGTGCGCGGTCCAGAAGGTCTTGGAGTTGTCGTTCTCCAGGTCCTCGTAGAAGTCCAGAGCGGCGGTCGGGATCCCGGTGAACGACGAGGACATGGCGAAACCTTACGCGCCCACCGTGACCAGGGCATTCGCCAGATCTGCCGGGTAGTCACTCGCGAAGGACACCCATTCCCCGCTGTCCGGGTGCGCGAAGGACAGCGAGACGGCGTGCAGCCACTGCCGGCTCAGGCCCAGGCGGGCGGACAGCGTCGGGTCCGCGCCGTAGGTGACATCGCCCACGCACGGATGGCGCAGCGCGGACATGTGCACCCGAATCTGGTGGGTGCGTCCGGTCTCCAGCCGGATGCTGAGCAGGCTGGCGTGCGGGAACGCCTCAAGGGTGTCGTAGTGCGTCACGCTGGGCTTCCCGCCCTGTTGCTCGGAGATCACCGCCCACTTGTAGTCGTGCACAGGGTGTCGACCGATCGGGGCGTCCACGGTGCCGCGGCTTGGATCCGGGTGGCCCTGCACCAGCGCGTGGTAGATCTTCTCCACCTCGCGATCCTTGAACGCACGCTTGAGCAGGGTGTAGGCCCGCTCGGACTTCGCCACCACCATCAACCCGCTGGTACCCACGTCGAGGCGGTGCACGATGCCCTGCCGTTCGGCGGCACCGCTGGTGGACACCCGGTAGCCGGCCGCGGCCAGCCCGCCGATCACCGTCGGGCCGGTCCAGCCGGGACTGGGGTGCGCGGCCACCCCGACCGGCTTGTCGACCACCACCAGGTGCTCGTCGTCGTGCACCACGAGCAACCCGTCGACCGGTTCGGCGAGCACCACCGGGGCAGCCCGTTCGGCGGGCAACTCCACCTCGAGCCAACCGCCGGCGGACAGTCGGTCGGACTTGCCCAGTACGGCGCCGTCCAGGGCCACCAGGCCGGCGACGGCCAGGTCCGCGGCCCGCGAGCGGCTCAGCCCGAACAGCCGGGCCAGCCCGACATCGACTCGCTCACCGTCCAGCCCAGCAGGCACCGGCAGTGCGCGTACTTCTCCCCCGGTACTGCTCACACTGGTCATTAGGCAGGAGGTTACCGGCGGTGCGGGCGACCCGAGATCGGGACGTTGCGCAACGCCAGCAGCACGATCATCAGCCCGGCGAAGCAGATGTAGGCGTCGGCCAGATTGAAGATCGGCCAGCCCGGGATGTCGACGAAGTCGACCACGTGCCCGCGCAGCGGGCCCGGAGCCCGGGACAGCCGGTCGCTGAGATTGCCCAGCGAACCGCCCAGCAGCAGCCCCAGGGCCACCGCCCAGCGCAGGCTGCCCAACCGTCGCGCGGTGCGCAGCACGGCCCCGATAACCACCGCGGTGATGAGGGTGAACAGCACCGTGGCCCCGACGCCCAGACCGAACGCGGCGCCGGGGTTGCGGATCAGCCGCAGGGTGATCGAGGTGTGCCGGATCTGCACCGGGTGGTCCTCGGTGAGCAACGCCACCGCGAGAAATTTGGTCAGCACGTCGCTCAGGTAGACGACGATCGCGACGAAGAGCAGCACGACGATGCGCGGGATGCGGCCGACCCGGACCTGCTCAGGGTGACGGGCGTGCACCGACACCAACCGGGGGGCTGCCGCCAAGGGCCGGAGGGCTGCCGGGGGGGTCTCGGCGGCGGCGAGGTCACTCACTGCGACAGGTTCTCACCTCTTCCCCAATGGCAAATGTCCGAATTGTCACGAAACGGTAAACGGCTGCCGTGGAGGTGACAATGCGTGGTCAGCGCCGTTCCTGGCGCTGCTTGCACGACATGCAGAGGGTGGCCCGGGGGAACGCCCGCAGGCGTTCCTTGCCGATCGGATTGCCGCAGGATTCGCACTGGCCGTAGGTGCCGTCGTCCAGCCGGGCCAGCGCCCGCTCGTCTTGCTGCAGCATGTCCATGGCGTTATTGGCCAGCGACATCTCGTGCTCGCGCTCGAAGGTCTTGGTGCCCGCGTCGGCCTGGTCCTCCCCCGAACCGTCGCCGTAGTCGCGCAGCAGGGATTCCCGTTCGTTGCGGGCCTCGTCGATCTCGGCGCGCAACCGCTGCAGGTCCGCCGACAGTTCCGTGCGCAGTGCGCGCACCTCGGCGGCGCTCCAGGACTCACGGCGCGGGCGCGGCGTGGGCGGGGCTGGCGGCGCAGCCGGCGGCGTGGCGCGGGCTGCGGGCCCGGTCTTGGTCGCCGGGGCGGCCTTCGGTGTGATCGCTTTCGCGGGTGCTTTGGTGGCGGCCGTGCCACGCCGCGCCGGCGCCGCTTTGGTGGCCGGCGCAGGCGCTTTCCTGGCCGACGGAGCCGCTTTCTTGGCCGGCGCCGCGGCGGCCTTCTTGGCGGGCGCGGCGGCCGCCTTCTTCACCGCGGGCCCAGCCTTCTTGGCGGGCGCTGTGGCCGCCTTCTTCACCGCGGACGCAGCCTTCTTCGTGGGCGCCGCGGCCGCCTTCTTCACCGCGGGTGCGGCCTTATTGGCCGGCGCAGCCTTGCGGGCGGCCGGAGCGGCCTTCTTCGCGGGTGTCGCCCTGGTTGCCGGGGCGGTCTTCTTCGCCGGTGCGGCGGCCGCCTTTTTCACCGCGGGTGCCGCCTTCTTCACCGCGGGTGCGGCCTTCTTCACCGCGAGTGCCGCCTTCTTCACCGCGGGAGCGGCCTTCTTCACCGCCGGTGCGGCCTTTTTGGCCGGCGCCGCCGCAGCCTTCTTGGCCGCGGGCGCAGCCTTGGCGGCGACCTTGCTCGCCGGGGCAGCCCGGCGCGCGGGGGCAGCCGGCTCGGCAACCGTCAGGCGGGAACTCGCCGTGGCTTCCCGGGCGCCCCCGGAGTCAGCCCGCCGCGTGGTGCGGTCACCGGCCTTGACCATGCCCGACCTGCCCTCCACCGCGCGTTCAGCCACCGATTTCGGGGTGACGTGCGCGAACTATAGGACCCGCCCGTACCGCTCCGTATGACTATGGTCACCCAAATTACACAGAGTAATCAATTGGTCACGGATCTTATGCCACCGGCGGTCGTCTCGTCGACATTGCTACCCTCGGCACCGCTCCTGGCGCGCCCCCGGGGACCCCGCACGAAAGGCCACGACCCGTGTACCGTCCCGTCCCCGCCCAGGTGGATCTGCCCGCCATGGAGCGCGAGGTGCTCGCCTTCTGGTCCGACGCCGACGTGTTCGCCCGCTCGCTGCAGGCCACCGCGGACGGCCCCGCCTGGACCTTCTACGAGGGCCCGCCGACCGCGAACGGCATGCCCGGCACGCACCACGTCGAGGCGCGGGTCTTCAAGGACGTGTTCCCCCGCTACCGCACGATGAAGGGCTACCACGTGGCCCGCAAGGCGGGCTGGGACTGCCACGGGCTGCCGGTGGAGCTGGCCGTGGAACGGGAACTCGGGTTCACCGGCAAGGGTGACATCGAGGCCTACGGGGTGGCGGAGTTCAACGCCAAGTGCCGTGCCTCGGTGCTGCGCCACGTGGACGCGTTCGCCGCGATGACCGAACGGATGGGCTACTGGGTCAACCTCGACCAGGCCTACTGGACCATGGACAGCGCCTACGTGCAGTCCGTCTGGTGGTCGCTGGCGAAGATCTTCGACGACGGCCGTCTGGTGCAGGACCACCGGGTCGCGCCGTACTGCCCGCGCTGTGGCACGGGGTTGTCCGACCACGAGTTGGCGCAGGGCTACGAGACCGTGGTCGACCCGTCGGTGTACGTGCGGTTCCCGCTGACCTCCGGCCCGTACGCCGGCGCCGCGGACCTGCTGGTGTGGACCACCACCCCGTGGACGCTGGTGTCCAACACGGCGGTCGCGGTGCGCCCGGACGTCACCTACGCGCTGGTGGAGGCGCCCGAGGGGGCGCCGTTGATCCTGGCCGAGCCGCTGATCGAGGCGGTGCTCGGCGAGGACGCGAAGGTGCTGGCCACCTTCCCCGGCGCGGACATGGAGCGCTGGACGTATCAGCGGCCCTTCGAGTTGGTCCCGTTCCCCGACGACGTGCTCGCGCACTACGTGGTCTCGGCCGACTACGTCACCACCGAGGACGGCACCGGCCTGGTGCACCAGGCCCCCGCCTTCGGCGCGGAGGACCTCGAGGTGAGCCGCCGCTACGGGCTGCCCGTGGTCAACCCGATCAAGCCCGACGGGCATTTCGCCGACGACGTCCCCCTGGTCGGTGGGGTGTTCTTCAAGAAGGCCGACGAGGCGTTGGTGGCCGACCTCGCCGCGCGCGGGGTGCTGTTCCGGCACCTGCCCTACGAGCACCCGTACCCACACTGCTGGCGCTGTCACACCGCGCTCATCTACTACGCGCAGCCGTCCTGGTACATCCGCACCACCTCGGTCAAGGACGCGCTGTTGCGCGAGAACGAGGCGACGAACTGGTACCCGCCGACCATCAAGGAAGGCCGCTACGGGGACTGGTTGCACAACAACATCGACTGGGCGCTGTCCCGCAACCGGTACTGGGGCACCCCGCTGCCGATCTGGCGCTGCCCCGAGAACCACGTCACCGTGATCCCGTCCCTGATCGCCCTGAGTGAACTGGTCGGGAGCGACCTGAGCGACCTGGACCCGCACCGCCCGTACATCGACGAGGTCACCTTCGCCTGCCCGCAATGCAGCGCGGAGGCGCGGCGGGTGCCCGAGGTCATCGATGCCTGGTACGACTCCGGCGCGATGCCCTTCGCGCAGTGGGGCTACCCGCACTCCGGGGAACCACTGGAGGGGCGGTACCCCGCGCAGTTCATCTGCGAGGCGATCGACCAGACCCGCGGCTGGTTCTACACGCTGATGGCGATCGGGACGCTGGTCTTCGACGAGTCCTCGTACGAGAACGTGCTGTGCCTGGGGCACATCCTGGCCGAGGACGGCCGCAAGATGTCCAAGCACCTGGGCAACATCCTCGAGCCGATGCCGTTGATGGACGCCCACGGCGCGGACGCGTTGCGCTGGTTCATGGCGTGCTCGGGCTCGCCCTGGTCGGCCCGGCGGATCGGACACACCGCGTTGCAGGACGTGGTGCGCAAGACGCTGCTCACCTACTGGAACACCGTCGCGTTCCAGTCGTTGTACGCGCGCACCGCCGGGTGGACGCCGGACACGGCCGCCCCGGCCGTCGCGACGCGCCCGGCCATGGACCGCTGGGCGCTGTCCGAGGCGCACCGGTTGGCCCGCGACGTGGACGCGGCCCTGGAGGATTTCGACACCCAGAAGGCGGGCCGCCTGCTCGCCGCCTACATCGACGACCTGTCGAACTGGTACGTGCGGCGTTGCCGGCGGCGGTTCTGGACCGGGGATCCGGCGGCGCTGGCCACGTTGCACGAATGCCTGCACGTGCTCACCCTGCTGCTGGCCCCGCTGACCCCGTTCATCACCGAGCGGGTCTGGCGGGATCTGTTTGCGAGCGGTAGCGAGCAAACCAATGAACACCGTGCTTCTACCGGCCCGCAGCTCCCCGAATCGGTGCACCTGGCCGCCTGGCCCAAGGTCGACGGGTCCCTGATCGACGACGGGCTTTCCACGCAGATGGCGCTGGCTCGCCGCCTGGTGGAGTTGGGCCGTGCCGCGCGGGCGGACAGCGGGGTGAAGACCCGTCAACCGCTGTCCCGGGCCCTGGTCGGCGCGCACGGCTGGACGGCGTTGTCCGCGGATCTGCGCGCACAGATCGCCGAGGAGCTCAACGTGCTGCGGCTGGAGTCCCTCGGCGAGGCCGGTGGCGATCTGGTGGACCACTCCGCCAAGGCCAACTTCCGGACGTTGGGCAAGCGCTTCGGCAAGGGCACCCAGCCGGTGGCCGCGGCCATCGCCGCCGCTGACGCGACCATGCTGGCCGCCGCGCTGCGGGCCGGCGGAACGGTGAGCCTGCAGGTGGACGGCGAGACCATCGAGGTCGGCCCGGACGAGGTCATCGTCACCGAGACCCCGCGCGAGGGCTGGGCGGTGGCCCGCGAGGGCGAGACCGTCGCGCTGGACCTGACGATCACCGACGAGCTGCGCCGCGCCGGGTTGGCCCGCGAGGCCATCCGGGCGATCCAGGAGGCCCGCAAAGCCAGCGGCCTGGAGGTTTCGGACAGGATCACCCTGGGCTGGCACGCCACCAACCCTGAGGCCGCCGGTGCCCTGCGCGAGCACGCCACCGAGATCGCCGCCGAGGTCCTCGCCACGTCGATCGAGGAACTGTCCGCCCCCGCCGACCTGGCCGCCGACCCCGACCTCGGCCTCACCCTGCGCCTCGCCAAGGCCTGAAACGCCGCAACGTCCGACGAAAGGTGGCCTATAGGCCACGAATCGTCGGACGTTGCAAAGTACGCGTGGTGCTTAGCTCTCGTCCTCGTCGATCAGGAACCCACGCATCGGCTGGCGCGGGGCGCCGGCCCGAGCGCCGGAGGCGCCGGCCGAGGCTCGCGGGCCGTTGGACAGGTTCTCGCTCTCGGCCGGGGCGTCGAGCTGGCGCAGCTGGCCCTCGAGGAAGGACTTCAGCCGGCTGCGGTACTCCCGCTCGAACTGACGCAGCTGGTCGAGCTGCGCCTCCAGCGCGTTCCGCTGGGTCTCCAGCACACCGATGATCGAGCGGTGCTTGTCCTGTGCGTCGCGCTCCAGCGCGTCGGCCTTGTTCCGGGCCTCACGCTCGATGGCCTCTGCACGGGAACGCGCATCGCCGACGATCTTGTTGGCCTCGCCACGGGCTTCAGCGATCGCCTGGTCGGCGGTCTGCTGGGCCAGTGCGAGCACCCGGGCGGCGCTGTCCGCACCGGCGCTGGGCTCGTAGACGGGGGGCGGCTCGGCCACCGACTTGGGCGGCTCGGGCGCGGGCTCCGGCTCGGACTTGGCGGCCTCGTCCTTCTTCTCGGCCTTCTCGGCCTCGACCGCAGGCTGCGGCGCCGTGGTGGCGGGCGCGGCCGAGGCGGCCCGGGTGGCGGCGGCGAGCTTGGCGCGCAGCTCGTCGTTCTCCCGGATGAGTCGCCTCAGTTCGGTCTCGACCTCGTCGAGGAAGGCGTCAACCTCGTCCTCGTCGTAGCCCTCTCGTAGACGGACGGTCGTGAACTGCTTGTTCCGCACGTCCTCGGGGGTCAGCGGCATCTGGTCACCTCAGAGAGATCGTCGACGTTCGGGATAGACCGTACCGCGTCATAACTGCGCTGCGGCGTCCCGCCCGACAATGACGATGACAAATAACACAAGAAACGACAGGTCAAGGCTTACTCCACCGAGTCGCAGTGGGGGGATGAACCGCCGCAAGAACTTCAACGGCGGATCGGTGCACGAGTACAGCACCTCGAGCGCCATCACGGCAGGTCCCTTGGGCTGATAGGACCGCGCGAACATGAACACGTAGTCCATGACCATCCTGGCGACGAGCAAAACCAGAAAAATAGTCAGGATATAGACGAGGGTGATCCCCAGCGCGCTCACAGCTGCGCCTCACCCCAAAACCCCGTTCCCCCGGTCACGACGTCCATCCTGCCCGGCTGCCCGGAATCGCGTTGCACAGACCCCGGATCAGCTCTGGTTGTAGAAGCCTCCGCCCGCGATGCGGGCCTTGTCCTCAGCGGTGACGTGCACGTCCGCGGGCGAGAGCAGGAACACCTTTTGGGTGACCCGCTCGATCGTGCCGTGGCAGCCGAACACCAGTCCGGCGGAGAAGTCGACCAGGCGCTTGGCGTCCACGTCGTCCATCTCGGTGAGGTTCATGATCACCGGGACGCCCTGACGGAACTCCTCGCCGATCAGCTTGGCCTCGTTGTAGGTGCGCGGGTGCAGCGTGGTGATGCGGTACGGGTCGATGGCCACCGCGGTGGAGCCCATTGGGGCGACGACGGCGCGGCGCTCGGCAACCGCGACGTGGCGGGCCACCGGCTCGGAGAAGCGATTCTCTCGCACGGGACGTTCCTCTCGGATCTCGTCGCGATGGTCGTCCTCGGGGTAGCGCTCCTCGTCCTCAACGAGGCCCAGGTAGACGCCGAACTTGTGCATCGCGCCCATGTGCGCCTGCCCTTTCGATCCGAATTCGACTGCGCGGACGTACTCGTGACCCGCACCCGGAGTGCACTGTTGGTGCCTCTGTGGCGACGCTAGCGCTTAGCCGGGCGTGCACCGAGCAACCCGGACCCGACACGCACATGTGTCGCACCGTGCATCACCGCGACCTCCAGATCGCCACTCATCCCGGCGGAGATCCAGTCCGCGTGCGGGTGCTCGACGCGCAGCGCCGCCGCGGCCCGGGCCAGCCGGTCGAACACCGGTTCCGGGTCCAGTCCGGGCGGTGCGACCAGCATCAGCCCGCGCAGCCGGAGCCCGGCCGCGGCGGCGATCTCGTCGGCGAGTCGGGGCAGCTCCGCGGGCGACACCCCGCCGCGCGGACCACTGTCCGCCGGATCCAGGTTCAGCTGGACCAACGCGTCGAGCTGCACAGCACGGTCCGCAGCGGCCCGGCTGAGCGCCCCGACCAACCCGGGGCGGTCCACCGAGTGCACGACATCGGCGTAGCGGGCCACCGATCGGGCCTTGTTGGTCTGGAGTTGGCCGACGAAGTGCCAGCGCACCGGCAGGTCGCCGAGGGTGGCCGCCTTGCCGGCCGCCTCCTGGTCGCGGCTCTCCCCCACGTCCGACACGCCCAACTCAGCGAGCAGGGCGATATCGGCGGCCGGGTAGGTCTTGGTGACGGCGATCAGGGTGATCTCGGACGGGTCGCGGCCGGCAGCGGTGGCCGCCGCGGCGATGCGTGCCTGCACCACAGCGAGGTTGGCGGCCAGTTCCTCGCGCCGCGACGGCGCGCTCATCCGTCCGGTTCCCGCCAGATCAACCCGGCGAAGCGGCCCGTGGTGGCATCCCGCCGATAAGAGAAGAGGTCAGCGGTCTCGGCGGTGCAGCCGCCCACCCGGCCGACCCGGGTCACCCCCAGCGCGGTCAACTGCGCCTCCAGGCCGGCCCGCAGGTCCAGACCCGGCGTGCCGGCTGTGGTGCGGCAGGCGGCACCCGGGGCGGCCGCGTCCACCGCGGCCTGCATGTCCGCGGGCACCTCGTAGCAGCAGCCCCCGATCGATGGGCCCAGCCAGACCGCCATGCGCTCGACGTCCGCCCCGCAGGTGACCATGGCCCGCACCGCGGCCGGCACCACCCCGAGTTCGAGGCCCTTGCGCCCCGCGTGCGCCACCGCGACCACGCCCGTTGCGGCGTCGGCCAGCAGCACCGGGACGCAGTCGGCCACCATCACCACCAGCGCCAGGCCGGGCGTGGTGGTGACCATGGCATCGACGGCCGGCGGGGTCGCCGGCCGCGCGTCCAGCAGTGCCACCTGATTGCCGTGCAGCTGCTCGGCGAAGGCGAGTGCTCCGGCGGGCAGGCCGATCGCCGCCGCCGCGGCGGCCCGGTTGTCCGCCACCGCGCGCGGGTCATCGCCCACGTGCAGCGCCAGATTGAGGTCGGCGTAGGGCGGAATACTGACCCCACCGGCCCGGGTGGTGAACACGCCCCGCACCCCGGCCGGCCACGTCGGCCTCAGCAGCGGCAGCACACGTCCTCACCCTCCCCAACCCGCGCCTTAACTCACCCGAGTGTGCACTTGCGCAGGCTTTTCGGCTCGTGGAGCCTGCACAACTACACACTCGGGGGACTTGCGCAGCTGATGACCGGGCCCCGGCGGGGTGGGTCCGCCGGGGCCGGGGTGGGTCATCACTTCATGAAGTCGGGGATGTCCAGCTCGTCGGGGCCGAGTTCCGGGGTGCGGCGGGCCTGTTGCACCGGCACGCTGCGGGCGGGCTCGCGGCGCCGCACCTCGATGTGCTCGCGCGGGGCGGGCATCGACTGCCGGTCGTGAGCGCCCTGGGCGCCGTCGGAGATCAACGTCGGGACCTCGCCGGGGTCGTTGGACGGCTGCGCCATCTCGGTTCGACGAATGCCCTGCTCCTGGTAGGGGGTGGGCACTCCCGCGTCGAAGCCGGCCGCAATGACGGTCACCCGGGCCTCGTCACCCAGCGCGTCGTCGATCACCGCACCGAAAATGATGTTCGCCTCGGGGTGGGCCACCTCGGCGACCAACTGGGCGGCGTGGTTGATCTCGAACAGGCCCAGGTTCGAACCACCGGAGATGGACAGCAGCACGCCGCGGGCACCCTCGATGGAGGCCTCCAGCAGCGGCGAGGCGATGGCGGCCTCGGCCGCGAGGATCGCCCGGTCCTCCCCACGGGCCGAACCGATGCCCATCAGCGCCGAGCCCGCGCCGGACATCACGGACTTGACGTCGGCGAAGTCGAGGTTGATCAGGCCCGGCGTGGTGATCAGGTCGGTGATGCCCTGTACGCCGCAGAGCAGCACCTGGTCGGCCGACTTGAACGCGTCCAGCACGCTGACCGTGGAGTCGGAGATGGACAGCAGTCGGTCGTTCGGGATGACGATGAGCGTGTCCACCTCTTCGCGCAGGCGGCCGATGCCGTCCTCGGCCTGGGTGCTGCGCCGCCGGCCCTCGAAGTTGAACGGACGGGTGACCACACCGATGGTCAGCGCGCCGAGCGAGCGGGCGATGCTGGCCACCACCGGAGCGCCACCGGTGCCGGTACCGCCACCCTCGCCGGCGGTCACGAACACCATGTCCGCGCCGCGCAGGACCTCCTCGATCTCGTCGCGATGGTCCTCGGCGGCCTTGCGGCCGACCTCCGGGTTCGCGCCGGCGCCGAGGCCACGGGTGAGCTCGCGACCGACGTCGAGCTTGACGTCCGCGTCGGACATCAGCAGCGCCTGGGCGTCGGTGTTGATCGCGATGAACTCGACACCCTTGAGGCCGACCTCGATCATCCGGTTGATGGCGTTGACGCCACCGCCACCGATGCCGACGACCTTGATCACTGCAAGGTAGTTCTGCGGAGCTGCCACGGCCGGTGCCTCTCACTCTTCGGTCGGTTCGGGTGTCCCCCGGCTCAACTCTCACCCTCAAGTTGAGGTTTAGAGTTATGTCAACCTGACGACGCTGCAGAAACTAGAGCCCGGCCGGGGCCGCACCAAGGACATCGGGCGCGTGTCGCGCAGCAACACCTGACGTGCCGTCAGGGGCGTGGTCAGCGAGTGATCGCCGGGGCCTCGGGCGTGCTCACGTCGTAGGCCCGGCCCTTGCGGTGGATGAGCACGGAAAGCACCTGCGCCTTGAACTCCTGGCGGGTGTCGTCCCCCCAGATCACCAACCGGCCATCGGTCAGTTCCACCGACATGGCATCGGCGGAGTCCGCGCGCACCACCTGGGCATCGGCGCGCACTGCCGCGGGCAGCGCGGCCAGCATCGCGGTGATCGATACCAAGGTGCTCTGCGGCAACGTCAACAGCGCGGTGCGCACCACCGGCAGACCCGCAGCATCGGCGTCCGAGGCCGCCGCGAAGGCCACCCCGGAGGCGTCCACCAACTGCCGTCCGGAAACCGTGTCCAGCACCAGTACCGGGGTGCGTTCGGTGATCACCAAGCGCACGGTGTGCAGCAGGCGCCGTTCCACCTTGACTGATTCCACCGCGGGCAGCGAGCGGGTGCGGGCGGCCACCGCGCGGGTGTCCAGCAACGCCAACGAGCCGCCCCGGGGCACCCTGGCCACCGCGGTCACCTCCGCCGGGGTCAACCGCGAGGTGCCGGCCACGTTCACGGTGCGCACCGCGATCAGCGCGGAGAAGAACAACGCCCAGACCAGGGCCGCGACCACCCCGGCCACCAGCACCGCCAACCCGGCCCGGATCCAGCGGCCGCGACGCCGCGCGCGCAGCGCGGCCGCCGAGCGCACCGAGGCAGCGACCGCTGCGGCCGGGGTGGACGGCCGCGACGCCAGCGCGGTGCGGCCCTTCACGCCTGCACCCCGTCCCGCACGCCGAGCAGCTCCAGCACCTCGGGCCCGAGCATGGTCACGTCCCCGGCGCCGAGGGTGAGCACGATGTCGCCGGCCTCCGCGAAATCCGCCAACCGGCCGGCCACCGAGGACCAGGACGGCTCGAACAACACGTCCCCGGCGGGCAGCGGCACCGCGGCGGCGACCGAGGCCCCGGTCACGCCGGGGATGGGGTCCTCGCCGGCCGCGTAGACGTCCATCACCACCACCCGGTCGGCCAGACCGAGCGCGGAACCCATCTCCTTGGTGAACGCCGCCGTGCGCGAGTACCGGTGCGGTTGGAACACCGCGACTATCCGTCCGCCGGCCACCACCTCGCGGGCCGCGCGCAGCACCGCGAGCAACTCGGTCGGGTGGTGCGCGTAGTCGTCGTAGACCCGCACTCCCCCGGCATTGCCCTTCAGCTCGAACCGGCGCCGGGTGCCGGTGAACCCGGCCAGCCCCTCGCGCAGTTCGATCGCCGAGAAACCCAGGCCGAGCCCGACGGACAGCGCCGCAGACGCATTGAGCACGTTGTGCACACCGGGCACCTGCAGTTGCACCGGGCCCAACCGGCGGCCGTTCGCCACCGGCTCGAAGCCGTATCCGCCACCGCCCAGCACCGCCAGGGACTCCACCCGCACGTCGGCGGTGTCGCTGACGCCGTAGGTGCGCACGTCCACCCCCGCTGCGGCCGCCACCTGGCCGAGCTTGCGCGCGCCGGGATCGTCCGCGCACACCACCAGGAACCCACCGGGCTCGATGCGCCCGGAGAAGCGCACGAACGCCTCGTCCACCGCCGCGGACGTGCCGTAGTGGTCCAGGTGATCGGCCTCGACGTTGGTCACGATCGCCGCGTGCGGGGTGTAGAGCAGGAACGACCCGTCGGACTCGTCGGCCTCGGCGACGAACACATCGCCGCTGCCGTCGTGCGCGTTGGCCCCGGACTCGTTCAGGCTGCCCCCGATGGCGAACGAGGGGTCGGCCCCGCAGTGCTGCAACGCGACGGTGAGCATCGAGGTGGTCGTGGTCTTGCCGTGCGTACCGGCCACCGCGACCGCCCGCCGACCGGCCATCACGGCGGCCAAGGCCGCGGCCCGGGGCAGGATGCGCAACCCGCGCTCGCGGGCCAGCACGTACTCCGCATTGGACTCGCGGATCGCGGTGGACACCACCACGGTGTCCGCGGCGCCGATCTGCTCAGCCGAGTGGCCCACGTACACCGTGGCGCCCAGGGCCCGCAGCGACGTGAGCGCGGTGGAATCCTTGGCGTCGCTGCCGGAGACCGAAACCCCGCGGGCCAACAGGATGCGCGCGATGCCGGACATGCCGGCCCCCCCGATGCCGATGAAGTGCACCCGGCCCAGTCGGTCGGCGGCGGGCACGTCGGCCGCGGTCAGGGTCATGCCCCGACCGCCTCGGCGACGAGGTCGGCCAGCGCTTCGTCGGCGCCGGGCCGGCCGTGCTGGGCCGCGGCCGCACTCATCGCGGCCACCCGCTCCGGGTCGAGCAGTAACGGGATGAGGTGCGTGGCCATCCACGTCGGGTCCAACGCCTTGTCCTCGACGATGCCGCCACCGCCGGCGTCCACCACCGGCTTGGCATTGCGCCGCTGTTCACCGTTGCCGATGGGCAGCGGCACGTACCAGGCGGGCAGTCCGACCGCGGCCAACTCGGCACAGGTCATCGCCCCGCTACGGCACATCGCCACATCGGCCGCCGCGTAGGCCAGGTCCATCCGCTCCAGGTAGGGCACGATCACGTAGCGCGCGCCCTCCTCGGCCTGCTGTGCCGATTGCCCGGCTCCTACCGTCGCCGGCGGGACCGTCACTGACCCCACATTGTCCCGCCCCACGGCGTGCAACACCTGGATCCCCGCACTGCGCAACGCCGGGGCAGATTCGGTGGCGGCCCGGTTGATGCTGCGGGCGCCCTGGGACCCGCCGAACACCAGCAACGTGGGCCGGTCCGGCTCGAGCCCGAAGTGCGCCCGCGCCTCGGCGCGCAGCGCGGCCCGATCCAACGTGGCGATGCTGTGCCGCAGCGGCAGCCCGATCAACCGCCCGTGCGGCAGGTCGTCGGCCCGCGCGGTGGTCGCCACGAACGGGGTGAACCGCGCGCCGATGCGGTTGGCCACCCCGGCCGGGGTGTTCGCCTCGTGTACCACCATCGGCAATTTTCGCT
>Ga0137413_10000080_pt1 | contig 22825 bp, 23 predicted proteins | sample CZODoug2_1_16fun_FD_108280 | JGI IMG/M metagenome (GOLD analysis project Ga0137413, IMG submission 108280) | Vadose zone soil fungal communities from Angelo Coast Range Reserve, California, USA - CZODoug2_1_16fungal (Illumina Assembly) | ecosystem: Environmental > Terrestrial > Soil > Vadose... | reverse complement strand
GTTGTCCACCTCGTGGGTGGCATCGGCGGCGGGAAGGTAGGTGGTCATGAAGGCCAATTCTCCAACGTGTCCACGTACAGCTGCCGCACCGCGATCACCTGCTCATCGACGTCGTTCTTGGTCCACCCGGTGGTCGGGATCGGCGGCAGCACCACGACCTCCACGGTGCCCGACCGCACGGTGCGCGCCCGCCGCCACATCAGCTCGCCCGCGTTGCGGATGACGATCGGCACGATCGGCACCCCGGCCTGCATGGCGAGGTGGAACCCGCCCTTCTTGAACCGGCCGGGCAGCGGGGTGAGCGAGCGGGTGCCCTCCGGCGCGATGACGATCGAGGTGCCCTCGCGCAGCTTGTCCAGCGCCGGACCCAACGCCTCGATGGCCTTGTCCCGGTCTGTGCGGTCCAGAAACGCCACCCCGGCCAGGTCGAACAGCGGGCCCACCAACGGCATCTGTTTGACCTCGGCCTTGGCCACCGCGGTGAACCCGCGGCGCAGCACGTGCACGGTGACCAGGAAATCGACGAGGTGACTCTGGTGATTGATCAGGAACACCGCAGGCCTGGCGGCCCAGGCGTTCTCCCGTCCGATGACCTCGACGTCGATGCCGGTGAGCGGTCCGGCGAAGGTGTCGAAGATGCCACCGGCCATGTCCACCCCGGTGCGCCGGCTGCGGTTGAGCAGACCGAACGCCGCTCCCGCGCCGGCGGAGCCGAAGAACGTGCCGAACAGGGTCGCGGTGCGCAGCGCCGGGCGGACGTCCATCCGACCCGCCTTGCCCGAGTCGAACATCAGCGGCGTCCAGCCGGCCCGCTGCGCGACCTCGGCCAGTTCCGGTTGCGGGTTCACCGGATGCGGCTCGCCGACTGCGGCCAGCAGCGGCACGTCCTCGTCGCCATTGGCATAGGCATGACTGACCGTCAGATCGATCTCGTGCTCGGCGGCGAACTCCTGCACCGCGGCGATCTTCCCCGGTCCCCACAGCGTGCGGCCGGCCACCCTGCCGGTGAGCAGGCCGTCGACCACCTCCAGCCGAGTGCACAGCACGTCGGAGATCTCGAGTTGCTCGGCCAACGGCGCGACCTGCATCTCGGTGGCCGAGGTGGCAATCACCACGGTGTGGCCCATCCCCTGGTGTGCGCGCACCAGCCGCCAGGCGTCGTGAAACAGGTTGCCGATGAAGCCGCCGGGGGTGCCGCTGCACAACTGTCGACCCAGTTCGAGGAACTCCTCCCAGGGCCGACCGTTCCAACTCTTCAGCCCGTCGTGCACCAACTCGACGAAGCCGTCCTCGTCCAGTGTCGGGCCGCGCATCCGTTGCGCGGTGCGCCACAGCTCGAACGGCCCGAGATCCCCGTGCAGCAACCGGTATTGGTACAGCGTGGCCGCGGAATAGCCGTCGATCAGCGTGCCGTCGAAGTCGAAGATCGCGGCGATCTTCGGCCCGCTCGGGCCGCGTCGAATCTCCTCGATCAGGTCGGTCACCGCCGCGTCGGCCGCCACCTCAGACTCCTTCTTCCGGCCGCGGCGCGGCCACCCGACGGATCGCCGCGCTGAACTCCTCGATCTCCGCGGCGAACTCCCGGCGGCGCACTGCGAGATCCGGTGCGTCGGCGTTGAGGAGGTTTCGGTGGGCGGCCAGCTTCAGCGCGGTGGTGAACATCTCCCCGGACACCGACTCCTCGCTGGCCAACGTTCGTTGCAGTGCCCACTGGTGCCCGATGCGCAACGCGGAGCGCACCAGGTCGGCCTCAACGGCCGGCTGGTCGTCCAGGTCCGCCAGGCAATGGGCCACGACTCGGTAGGCGTCCAGGAACGGCCGCAACACCAGCGGTGAGACCAGCAACCGTGATTTGGCCAGCCAGGTCTCGGACTGATCCACCGTCAGGTCCTCGATATTGTCGACGTCCCCGGCCAGGATCTCGATCTCGGTGCGCAGGTCCTCGACGAAACCGCCTCGCTGGGCGAAGAAGAACTCAAACTTCAACAGCTCCCGCAGCCGTACCGCGACCGCCAGCCCACCGGATGCCCCCTGCACCCGACCCTCCGCGACGGCCAACAACGCCAGCTCACCGACGGCACGCATCAACAGCACATGCAGCACGCTGTTGCGGTACACCGCGGCGATCAGGTGCTGGTCCCGCCCGACCTGCCACACCGTCTCGGTGCCGCCGGTGTACTCGGTGAGCACGCCGGAGCGCACCAGCTCGCGCAGGGCCCAGCGCAGCGTGGACCGGTCAGCCAGATTCGCCGCCCCGGCAACCGGCCAGCGCCGGGCGGCGACGTACTCCGCCAACGGGCGCACGGTGTCCAACACCTCATCCAGGGTCAACGCGCGGTCCTGGGCGAGCAACGCGATACACACCGCGGCGGTCGGGGTGATCGGGGTGGCCGCGTTCAACCGGTGGCACACGTCCAACGCCACCCGCTCCACCTGATTCTGCGTCACGGATTCGGCGCGCAGCTCGTCCAACCGGGTGCGCAGCGGCAGCGGGGTGCCGAAGTCCAGGTAGATCCGACCGCGACGTTCCTTCAACCCGGCGGCGTAGGAGACCAGCCAGCGCAGGTTCTCCGCCTCCTTGGCATGCCCGCGGGCCTCCGAGGCCATCCGGGACACCTCGTGCACCGGCAGTTGGTCGTACATCAGCGACACCGGGACCAGCAGCGGGTCGGCGTCCGGGACCGCGTCCACCGCGTCGGCGACGTAGCGCAACAGGCCGTAACGCGGCGGGCGCAGCTTGCCGGTGCGGGAGCGGCCGCCCTCGATCGACCAGCACAGGTTGTGCTTGTTGGCCACCAATTGGCCGATGAACGCACGCAACGCGTAGCGGTAGATCGGTGCATCGGAGGTGTCCCGGCGCACGTGCACGATGCCGTTGCGCCGGGCCAGGTCGCCCAGCGGGAAGAAGTCCAGGTTCCCGCCCGCGATGCCGAACAGCGGGGACAACCGACCGTGCACCAGCGCCGGCGGCAGCACGAACTCGTCCAGGTAGGACTTGTGCGAGATCAGGAAGATCAGCGCGTGCTGACGGTCCAGGTGACGCAAGTTCGCCATCCCGTCGTCGTCGACCAGCACGTCGTAACCGCGAGTCATCCACCCGCTCGCCCGCTGCCAGAGCTCATTGACGCGTTGGTTGTGCGTCGCGGACATCTCCCGCAGGCACGCCCCGGCCTGCGCCGGCGCCTCGGCGGCCGGGATCCCGTACTTCTCGGCCACCCGGGCCAGCCCGTCGAGGAACCGCAGGTCGGTGAGCAGTTGCGCGACCTCCGGCATGTCGCCGGGCAGGGGCTCGGCAGACGCTGCCGGCGAACGCAGAGACATGACGTCCACGGTTCCTCCCGGGGTGGTCTCAGTCCGGGGTCGGGCCGAGTGCGTCGCGGGCCTCGAGGGCGTGGATCGCGACCTGCATGGCGAACCGCGTGGGCGGATCGGACAGGTCGTGGCCGGTGAGGTCCACGATGCGTTGCAGGCGGTACTTGACGGTGCTCTCGTGCAGGTGCAGGGCGGCCGCGGTCGCGGTGATCGAGGCGCCCGAGTGGAAGTAACTGCGCAGCGTACCGATGAGGTCCGCGGCGGTACTGGTGCGGCGACGGTAGTCGATCAGCGTGCCCAGCCACTCCCGGATGTAGTCGTCGAGGTCGCCGGCGTCGTTGCTCAACGCCAACAACCGATGGATGCCGAGGGTGTCGAAGCAGACCAGGTCGCGGTCGCCGTGCTCGCTGAGCGCGGCGGCCTGGCGGGCGTGGCGCAGGCTGGTCGGGTAGTCGGCCACGGTGCGGCAAGTGCTGCCCACCACCACCCGGCACGGCCCGGCGCCGGTGTCGGCGCGCAGGGTCTTGACCGCCTCGACCCAGTCCTGCTCGGCCGGGGCCAGGCAGACCACCTGACCGGCCTCGACGATGGACAGCTCGGCGCCCGCCGGCCGACCCATTGCGCGTTCCACCCCGGCGCGCAATCGGTCCAGCACCGCGGGTTCGGCGCTTCCCTCGGATGTGTTCGGCGCGGGCACCGGGCGGATCAACGCCACCCGGCGCGGCTCGTCGAGGTCCACCTCGAGGACCGCGGCGCGGGCCCGGGCCAACGGTTCGGGCACACCCAACAGCAGTTCGGTGATCAGCCCCAGGCGCAGTCGGTGTTCGGCCTCGGCCAGGCTCGCCGACCGGGCCAGTTCCACTGCGGCGATCGCGGCGGCGTACTCCAGCACCAACGTCTCATACTCCCCGGCGGTGCGCTTCGGGTCGGCGATCTGCAGCAGGGTGGTGGCGTCGGAGCGGTGTCCGACCAGAGCCACCAGCACCGCGCCGTCGCGCACCGATCGGGGCTCGCGGCGCAGGCGCTCCACCAGCCGGGCCCGGTTCTGTGGGCTGCGCACACATCCCTCGGCCCAGGTCCCGCCGGACACCTGGATGGTGCCGTCGCGGTACTCCAACGCGACGACGCGCCCGGTGAGCTCGGCGACCACGTCGGTGATCTCCGCCAGGCCGCCGCCGGCGGCCACCGCGGTGAGCAGTTCGTGCATCCGCAACACCCGGTTGAGCGCCGCGACCTGGTCGTGTTCCCGGGCGTGCCGGCGGGCGTTGTCCACCGCCACCGCGAGTTGCTGGGCGAGCACCTGCACCGGGAACAGGGCGTTGTCGTCCAGAGCGGCATCGGTGTGCACGATCAACCGACCCAGCTGCAGGTTCAGGCTGCGGATCGGGATCGCGTACCCGCCGGGTACCGCGCTCGGTCCGGTAGTGCCGTCGGCCGTGTCGAGGTCAATGTCCACCCCGGTGCAGGCAACGAGCGTGGGCACCGTGGCCACGGCCAGGTCGAGGATGTCCGACTCGCTGCGGTCGGTCATCAACATGGACAGCAGGGTGAGCTTGTGCAGCTCGGTGCAGGCCATGCCGGGCGGGGGCGTGCCGGTCCGGGCGAGCTCGGTCAGCCGAGGATCGCCGGTGAAGCGGGACGGGTCTTCGTTGACCATGACCCCCGGGACCGGGCTATTGGGGCAACGGGAGCGGCCGCAGCTCTTCCTCGTCGTAGAACGGACTGTCCCAGACCGTCCCCGAGATCACCACCCTCGGATGCGTACGCAGCACGTTGATGATCTGGGCAGCGGGCAGCACCTGAAGGTCGTAAAAACACGCCAGGGTGTGCCGGATGGTCGGGGCGAGCAGGTTGAGCGTGGACTCGTACCGGTACAGGTCCTCGAAGCCGCTCGCGTCCAGATCCCCGCACCAGTCCAGCACCCCGGCGATGCACTGCCGTTCCACCCCACCGGATGGCGCCTGCCGGACCAGGTCGGCGACCCAGCCGGCCATGAACTGAGCGGAGAACTGCCCACCGCGCAGGTAGGAGTCGTGCGTGGGCACCACCGCGACCTCGGCGGTAGGGCCGACCACGCGGCGCACGGAGCCGGTGAGCTCGTGCGCCGCCTCGGCCGTCACGCAGACCGCGCCCTCGCCGCGGCGCACGGCCCCGGCGAGGTAGCGGGTCAGCAGCGTCTCCCGTTCGGCGGGATCGCCGAAGAGCACCGCGAGGTGGGTGCCCTCCGGTGCCTCGTCGAGCACCGCCGAACCGAGATTGGTCATCAGCCGGTGAGTTCCTTGCGCACGATGTCCCGGGCCGCGCACATCGCACCGAGCTTCTTCTGCGCCACGATCCGACGCAGCGAGGCGATCGAGCAGTCGGTGGAGATGCACACCTTCTCCGGCGGGACCATCGCGATGGTGGACCGGATCCAGTCCGCGATCTGCCCCACCGGCTCGAGGTTGAGGTTCTTGACTTTTCCCGCGCCGATGCCAAGGTCCTTGTCCGCCGGCCAGGCCGCCAGCGCCTTGGTGTCCTCGAAGTTGTGCGAGGCCATCTCCAGCTGCAACTGGTCGGCGTTGATGTCGAACGCCCACGGGAAGATCTTCGAGCCCATCGCGCCGGAGTCCGGCACCGCGTTCTGGCCCTCTTCGTGGCCGTAACACATGTGCACGACCTTGTAGAGGTCGACGCCGTCCAGCGCGGTATTGATGACCTCGAGCATCCAGTCGGCCGGGTCCAACAGCGCGAAGACGATCGGGTAGGCCTCGGCGAACTGGATCTGGTCGACCCCGCGCGCGGCCAGGTCCTTGAACTCTGCGTTGTAGGCGCGGGCGTAGCCCATCGCCAGGGCCGGCAGGTCGTTGTAGTGCTTGTCGGTGGACAGCAGAGCCATGGTCAACGGACCCAGCCCGACGTTGATCTTCACCGCGTGGTCGGTGGCGTCCATGGCCGCTTCGGCCACCGGCTTGAACACCGGGCGCACCCAGCCGATCTCGGAGACCACGGTCGGCTTGTAGATCGGCATGTCGTAGACACCGACCTGGATGCGGTCGCCGTACGGGCGGATGCCGTCCAGCCGGTTCGGCAGGTAGTGGAAGAGCTCGGAGAGCTCGTAGTCGGTCTCGTTCTCGTAGTGCTGACCACCGTCGGTGACGATGTCCAGGCCGACCCGCTCCTGGTCGCGCACCACCGCGGCCACCGCGGCCCGGTAGAGCTCACGGGTGCGGTAGCTGGGGAATTCCTGCGCCTCGGTGCCGACCTCGAACACCCGACCCTGCATGTAGATCGGCCGCGGATACGACCCGACCTGCGTTGTCGGCAACAGAACATCACGGCCACGGAGCTGCATGGTTGGTCCTCTCGTTTTGTCTTAGGAGCTGAAGCCCACGGTGACGTAGTCGCTGTCCTCGAGGCCGGCCTCGGTCACCGTGAGGTTGCCGGGAATCTCGGTGCCGTCCTCGCGACGCATCACATAGCCGACGCCGGGACGCTCCGGGATGCGCCGATTGATGACACCGAAGGCGACCTTGTCACAGGCCTCCTCGATGGTGTCAGTGGGCTCGAACGCGACCAGGAAACTGAGGAAGTCCCCGTCGAAGAGGGCCTGCACCGAGATCAGGGTTTCCGTCTCGGTGCTCATGACGCGGCCATCCGTGCGGCGTACTCCTCGGCGTAGTCGAACGCCCAGGCCATGTTGAAGGCGTCGTCGCCCATCTCCTCCGAGGAGATGCCCATGTAGTCGAAACAGCCGGTCAGGTCGGCCGGCTGCACGGAGCCGTCCATCAGCCGATCGATGATCGTGCGCTGGTGGGCCATGTGGTTGCGGTCCTCCCACCAGATGCGCCGACACGGGTCGGAGCAGAACCAGTACTTCTTGCCGTTGTGCACGAGCTTGTACGGCCGCACCGGGTAGTTGACCGAGCCCGGTGAGGTCGCGCAACCCACCGGGAGATTGCACATCTTGCAGATCCACGGCAGCGTCGTGGGCAGCGTCAGGTCGGGCCGGCCGTCGTTGACGTTGTGGATGACCTGGTCCCACAGCGGGCCCCAGGTCTCCTCCCACTTCGGGTACTTCGAGCACAGCCATTCCCGCTCTGCCTTGGACACCCCGGCGTTGGGGTTCCAGAACAGCGTCCACCGGTAGAACCAGGTGCCGAGGTGCCCGGAGTGGTGGGACTGGTCGAGACATTCGATGAACTCGTCCCAGTACCAGGGCTTCTGCAGCCCGTAGTCCTCGATCGAGGCCAGGAACTGCTCGCAGATCCACTCCTGCATGAATTCCCGGTAGGACTGCTCGCGGGATTCCAGCGGCGTGTAGTAATCCATCGACGGCCCGGTGACGATCGAGAACAGCCGCTGGCACAGCCAGAACGTGCGGTCGATGACCCACTGGGCATGCGCGGGGTCGGTCTCCATGATCGCGTCGAGGGTCGGGCCGCCCTGTTGGGCGTGGCGGGCCTCGTCGGTCTGGATCGAGGAGATCAGGTTGGCGAAGTTGACATCGCCGGCCTCCAGCGCACCCGCGGCCAGCGCGACGAACTGCAGGTTGGTGAAGCCGGTCTCGATGGTGAACGGCAGACCCAGGGCGATGTCCACCGCGGACGGGGAGGTCATCGTGCCGTCGAAGAACGCACGGCCGGCGATGATCGCCCAGTTGTTGGTGTGGTACGCCTTCGTCGCCCAGTCGTAGTGGATGTCCTTGCTGACCAGTTCGTGCGCGAAGAACGCGTTGAGCTGGGTGTGCCGCATCTCGTCCAGGGCGCCGAGCACCGCCATGTTGCGCCAGCCGCCGGTCAACCCGAACCGCGCCATGGTCAGTTCGGCGGGCACCGCGAGGTACTCGATCTGGGTGAGCGACCCGAAGTGCAGCTTGGAGTTGGTCTTGGTGCCCTCGTCCAGGTTGTCGAACAAGTTGGTGCGCTGCAGCGCGGCCTTCACCGAGTAGGCCGCGGTCTCCTTCTGCCGCTGGGTGGCCACGTACTCCCCGTAGGAGCAGCGGTAGTCCTCCCGCCACGCGTGCCAACGCTCGCGCTCGGTGGCGCCACCGCCGGACATTGCTTCCGGGAACACCGTGCCGTCGTCGACGTAGGTGAAGTCCCAGTCCGTGAGCCGGGTGATGTCGTGCCATTCCTCGCGCTTGAGCAGGGTCATCGTCGGCAGTCCTCCTCGGCCAAGCCCGGTCGCGTTGGTCGCAACCTCTCACCGGGCCGGTGGCCGGCGCCTCGTCCTGTAGGACCAGGCAGGGCAGGTCCGATTCGTCCGATGACAGGTAGGTCATGCCCCGGCCTGCCCACGTGGGGGCACACTGCCGGTGTGAATGAGCTGCCCTCGGCCGCTGTCCTCGTCGTCGAGGACGACGCCGACCTGGGTCGGATGCTGGTCCGGCTGCTCACCGGCGCGGGCTACGCACCGACCTTGGCCCCGGACGGCCAACAGGGCTTGCATCTGGGCCTGACCCGCGGCTGGGACGCCATGGTCATCGACCGCGGGCTGCCCGCCGTCGAGGGGTTGGACCTGCTACGCGCCCTACGCCGGCGCGGCATCCGCACTCCGGTGCTGGTGTTGTCCGCCCGGGGCACGCCGGCCGAGCGGGTGCAGGGCCTGGACGCCGGCGCGGAGGACTACCTGGCCAAGCCGTTCGACGTAGAGGAGTTGCTCGCCCGGGTGCGCGCGCTGCTGCGTCGCCACCTGGACTCCGCACCCAGCCTGATGCTGGGCAGCGCGCGGTTGGACGTCGAGGCACGCGTCGTGGTCGACGCCGCCGGACGGGAGACCGCGTTGTCCGAGCGGGAGTCGACGTTGCTGGCCACCCTCGCCACCCGGCCGGAGCAGGTGTTCACCCGCCGCGACCTGCTCACCCGGGTGTTCGACGACGCCGATTCGGAGTCCGTGGTGGACACCTACGTGCACTACTGCCGACGCAAGCTGGGCCGTGGGGTGATCCGCACCGTGCACGGACTCGGCTATCGATGCGGCGAGCTGTGACGGAGCGCTCCGGCGACGCCGAGTTGGTTCACCGGGCGGCGCGACGGGTCGCCGTCCAGGTCGCCGCTGTCGTAGCGGCAGCGATGCTGGCCCTGCTGGTGGTGTTGATGGCGGTGGTGATCCGCGGCGAGAACAGCACGGCGGATGCCCTGCTGCGCCGCACCGCGGTCACCGCGGACGACGTCGGCGATCCACCGCCGGGCACCTGGATCGTGTTCCGCAGCGCCCGGGGCGTGCAGGCCTCGGCGGGCCTGCCGAAGACGGTCAGTGCCGTGTTGGCCGGCGCCGCCGTAGGGGCGGACAACCGGGCTCGGTTGATCTCCTACTCGACGCCCGGTGGTGCGCACTTCCGGATCCTCACCGAGCAACTGGGGGCACGCACGGTCCAGGTCGTGCTGAATCGCGCGACGCAGGATCAGGAACGGCGTCACCTGATACGCGCCGGAGCAGTCGTGGCGGTGGCCGGCCTGCTCGCCGCCGCCAGCATCGGCCTGGTGGTCGGGCGTCGGGCAGTGCGTCCCCTGGCCACTGCGCTGGGATTGCAACGGCGCTTCGTCGCCGACGCCGGTCACGAGTTACGCACCCCGCTGACCCTGCTCAGCACCCGCGCGCAACTACTGGAGCGCGAATTGCGGGCGGCCGACCCGGTCGGGGCAGCGGCGACGGACGTGCGTGGGTTGGTCGAGGACGTCCGCCGGCTGGATGCGGTGGTCGAAGACCTGTTGGTCGCCGCCGATCCGCGAGAGCCGCAACCACGTACGGCGGTGGACCTGGTCGCACTGGTCGGACAGATCCTGGACAGTGCTGCCGCCCGAGCGCTCACCGCAGGCGTCGAGCTGCGCAGCGACGGCGGTGGCACGGCGCTGGTACTCGGCATGGAGACGGCGTTACGGCGGGCCCTGTTGGCCCTGGTGGACAACGCGATCGACCACACCCCATCGGGTGGCCAGGTCATGGTGACGATCCGTCAGAATCGTGCGGGGCTGGTGCTCACCGTCGCGGACACCGGACCCGGGATCGCGCCCGCCGACGCCCCCCGGATCTTTCAGCGCTTCAGCTCCGGGGATCAACGCGCCGGGCGCGCGCACTACGGGTTGGGCCTGGCACTGACCCACGACGTGATCGACCGACACGGTGGGCGACTGCGTCTGCTGGCCGCGACACCCGGGGCCGGGGCGACCTTCGAGATCACCCTGCCGGTCGCCCATCGTTGATTCCGCAAAAAGCCTGCGGTCCAAGAAACGTCCAAGAAGTTTTCGCGACCGTCGTTCCCATCGAGTTCCGCCAACCGATGGAGAGACACCGTGTCATCGCTCGTGCAAACCCGCCCGCAACAGACCCGCACCGGCGCCGCCGTCCGCGCGCTGCCCGCCCGGATGGCGGCCGCCGCGCTGTCGCTCGGCGTCGCCTGGATCCACGTCAAAGATCAGGGCGGTTTTCCCGGCGACAAATCACCGCACTACGTCGGCCTCGGCTATTACGCCCTGGAGGCCACCGGGGTCCTGGTCGCCGCCCTGCTGCTGTTCGGCCGCGGCCGCGCCCTGCTCGGCGCCTGGCTGCTCGCGGCCGGCGTGGCCGTCGGTCCACTGGTCGGCTTCGTGCTGTCCCGCGGCCCCGGCCTGCCGAACTACACGGACGACAAGGGCGTCTGGACCGAACCGCTGGCCTTGTGGAGCCTCGCCGTCGAGATCAGCCTGCTGCTGACCCTCGCCTTCGCCCTGCGGCCCACGCGCCGCCGTCACCGGGGCTGAGGCGGATTGTCCACCACGCTCGACCGGCTCGGCTGGGCCGGCGTCGCCGCCGTCCTAGCCCTGTGGCTGCACGGGGACAATCTGCACCAGTTGGGCGGCGGCGCGTCCGCCGCACTGATCGCAGGCGGCCGCGCCACCGGCCTGATCGCCGCCCAACTCCTGCTGATGCAAGTGCTGCTGATGGCCCGGCTGCCCTGGTTGGAGCGTGGCCTCGGCCAGGACGTGTTGGCCCGCAAGCACCGGGTGGTCGGCTTCTGGTCGGTCAACCTGTTGGTGGTGCACGTGGTGCTGACCACGCTGGGCTACGCGGCCGCGGATAGGGCGGCACCCCTGCGCGAGGCCTGGACGGTGGTCCGCACCTACCCCGGCATGTTGCTCGCCACCGCCGCCACGGTGGCCCTGCTGGCCGTCGCGGTGACCTCGGTGCGCCTCGCCCGCGCCCGGCTGCGCTACGAGTCGTGGCATCTGCTGCACCTGTATGCCTACGTCGGGGTCGCACTGTCCATTCCGCACGAGATCTGGGCGGGCGGCGATTTCACCTCCTCGCGCCCGGCCACCGCTTACTGGGTCGGACTTTGGGCCGCCGCCGCCGGGGCCGTTGTGGTGTTCCGCATCGGCGTGCCGGTGGGGCGGACCCTGCGGCATCGGGTCCGGGTCACCGAGGTGATCCGGGAGTCCCCCGACGTGGTGACCGTGCGGATGACCGGCCGGGCACTGGATCGGCTGCCGGTGCACGCCGGGCAGTACTTCGTCTGGCGATTCCTGGACGGGCCTGGTTGGACCCGGGGCAATCCGTACTCGTTGTCCGCACCGCCGGGGCGCCACGAGCTTCAGATCACCGCCCGCACCCGCGGCGACGGCAGCGCCCGACTGGCCCGGCTGCGCCCGGGGACCCGGGTGATGATCGAGGGACCTTTCGGTCGCCTGACCGCCGATCGGGTGCGCACCGGACGGGTGGCCATGTTCGCCTGCGGTATCGGCATCACGCCGCTGCACGCCGTGCTGCGCGACCTGCGCCTGCCGCCCGGCGCCGCCACGTTGATCTATCGGGCCCGCACGGCCGACGACGTCGTGTTCGGACCGTCCTGGGCCGATCTGATGGCCAATCAGGGTCTGGACGTGCGCTGCCTGCTCGGGCCGCGCCTGCCCGCGCCGCGGTCCTGGTTACCCGCCGGGGCGGCCGGTCACGACCCGGTGGCCGCGCTGCGCACGTTGGTGCCGGACCTGACCGCTCGCGACGTGTTCGTCTGCGGGCCGCACGATTGGATGGATGCACTGGTGACGGATCTCCGTTCGGCCGGGCTGCCGGACGCCCAGCTGCACCTGGAACGGTTCGCCTGGTGAGCACCGGTCGCAATATCGCGGTGGCCGGGGCGTCCGCGTTGATCGTCGGTGCCCTGCTGGTGGTACCGACCAGCACGAACCGCGCCGTCGGCGCCGACCGCACGCTGGTACCGGCGGTGATCATCCCGCAGGCCACACCGTCAGCGGTGCCACCCTCACCCACACCTGCCGCCGACCCGACATCGATGACCGTGCAGGGCGCGACGGTGAACACTCGGTACGGCCCCGTGTCGGTTCGGGTGCAGACCAACAACGGACGGATCGTCGACGCCGTGGCCACGACGTACCCGCACGGCGGCGGCCGGACGAGGGAGATCAACGCGCGGGCCATCCCTGCCCTGGAGTCGGAGACCCTGAGCCTGCAGAGCGCCCACATCGACACGATCTCCGGAGCTACCTACACCTCCGAGGGTTATCGCCGTTCGCTGCAGTCGGCGCTGGACGCGGCGCATCTGGGCTGATGCCTGTTCGTGTGACCATTCCCCGACCCGGGAAGGTCGGGGGCATGGGCGAGGACGTGCGGCTGCCGAAGGCGGCGATCAAGGAGTTGGCGGTGGCGGCGGGCGAGCCGGCGGAACTGGGTAAGCGACGCACCGACGGAATCTCCGCCGAGTGGATGACCGGCAAGGGCAAGAACGTGGCCAACGAGCGGCTGGTCGCGTTGCAGACGGAGCTGCGCGAGGCCCAGGAGTTGCTGTTCGCCGACCACACGAAGGCCCTGCTGCTGATCTTCCAGGGCATGGATGCGGCCGGGAAGGACGGCACCATCGAGCGCGTGCTTGACCCGTTGAACCCGCAGGGGTTCCGGGTGGCCGCGTTCAAGCAGCCGTCGGCTGAGGAGTTGCACCACGACTTCCTCTGGCGCAGCGTCAAGGCATTGCCCGAGCTCGGGTTGGTCGGGGTGTTCAACCGCTCCTATTACGAGGACGTGCTGGTGGTTCGGGTGCACCCGGAGCTCCTGGCCGCCGAGCAGGCGACCAAGCCGAGCGCGCGACTGTGGAAGGCCCGCTTCGAGGACATCAACGCCTTCGAGCACCACCTCTCGCACAGCGGCACCACGGTGGCCAAATTCTTCCTGCACGTGTCCAAGGCCGAGCAGCGCCGCCGATTGCTGAACCGGCTGGACCACCCGGAGAAGAACTGGAAGTTCTCCACCGCCGACCTCACCGAGCGGGAGTACTTCGACGCCTACCAGGACGCCTACGAGGAGGCGATCAGCGCCACCTCGAGCGCATGGGCTCCGTGGTACGTGGTGCCCGCGGACGACAAACCGTCGATGCGCGCTCTGGTCTGCGGTGTCGTGCTGCACACCCTGGAGCAGATGAAGCTGGCTGTCCCCAAGGCCGACGCCGCCCGCACCGCCGCGCTGGCCGAGGCTCGCGCCCGCCTGCTCGCCGAGCCCGAGGACTGAGCGCGGTCAGCGGCCCTTGAGCAGCGGGCGTAGATCGTCGAGGCGCTCGAAGCTCCACCAGAGGTAATTCAGCGTTCCGCCCTCGCGCAGCGGGTGCAGGTCGGTGAACTCCGGGTCGGCGAGGAAGCCATCCAGCGCGGCGCGGTCGGGCCACTCCACCAGCACGATGACGTTGCGCGCCGGGGTGGCGCCGGGGATGAGTTCGTCGCCTTGGTGCCCCAGGGCGACCACCTGCCCGCCGTACTTCCCCACGGCCCCGACCGAGCGCTTCGAGTACGCGAGGTAGTCGTCGTTGTCGGCGAGGTCGAACAGGTTCAGTGCGTAATAGGTCATGAGGGGATTCTGCTGGCCGGACTTACCCGTGTCCGACCTGGTCGTTCGGCTGATTTCCTGCCACGGCGGCAACGGCGCGGCCCACCGGCGCGTCTGATCACCGGAATTCACGACCACGGGGGAGATCCAGCATGTCGCCGACGTTTTCCGGCGGCACCCTGACCGGCACCCGCCTCATCCGCGGCATTGCCCGCATTCAGCTCGTAGTGGCTCCGGTTCTCGGCTTGTTCGCACTCAACCGCCTGTTGGTGATCCGGCTCGGCGAGCAGTTGCTGAGGGATGACCCCGAGTTGGTTCCCCCGGCTCCCGGGATCTCCACGTCCACGCACACGGGGTGGCACGCGCTCGGCCTGGCGGTGTGCGTGTTCGGGTGGGTGCTCGCGATCGTCACCCGCCGCATCACGGCTTCAGGTCCGCCCGGGGAGCCACGGCGCACCCTCCTGTGGGCGGCGCTGGCGCTAACGATCAGCGGCGAGGTCGTCACCGTGCTGTGGGGCGATCTGGGCATCCTTGGACTGCGAGTGTCCTGATAGCCGGACGGCCGGGCCGGCTATCGGCCGACCGGCAGGGGCGCGGTCTTGCCGGCAGCGCGTCGGATCCGTACCTCGGTTGCCACCAGCACGACGTAAAACGCCCACAGGACGATCGCCGCCGCACCGCGACCACGCTGCGCCCAATCGGTACCGGGCCCGAGGCACCCGTCCTGAATGGCTTGGCCCGGGCGAACCCGGCAGAACAGCTCGTTCACCTGGTGGTCGTAGACCCACCAGACGTTGGTGGTCACCACCGCGGCCAGCAGCGACGCCGCGAGCACGCCGGCTCGCAAGCGAGGAGAAGTCACGTAGCAGGCGCGCACCTCGCGCCACGTCGTCGCGCGGACGGTGATCACCAGCAGCGCCGTGAACATCGCCCAGGCCAGCAGGGCCAGCGCGCCGCGGCCACGCTGTGCCCAGTCCGGGTCCGCACCCACGCAGCGGTACAGATAGTGGCCGCCGCGGCTCACGCACTGGAAAGTATCGACGGGTTCGCGGTAGATGAGCCAGAGCTTCGTGGTCACCAACGCCAGCAGCAGCCCGACGACGAGGTTGCTCACCCGGAGTCGCCCGACGCTCATCCCAAAAGCGTGGCATCGCTCGAGCGATCAGTCAGCCGATCGGGCTCAACCCGCGCAGCACACGGTTGAAACGGTTGGCGGCCCCGGGCGACGGCGATCCAGTTGGCCGCTTCCCGGGTGGTGCGCTGCGGCGGCGGCTGGGTGTCGGCGCTCGCGGCCGGCGCGAAGCTGAGCAGCCCCAGCGTTGCGGCGGCGAACCCGGCGGCGATATTGACGCCTCCCCTGTCGGCTCAGGAACACCTCTCCAGCACCGAGACGATGCCGGTGGACCCGTCGACCCGGACGCGGTCGCCGGTGCGCAGCGCCATGCTGCCCACCCGGGTGTTCACCACGCACGGGATGCCGAGTTCGCGCGCCACGACGGCCGCGTGGGACAGCTGACCGCCGATGTCGACGACCAGGGCGGCGGAGATGAACATGATCGACGCCCAACTCGGGTCGGTCGTCGGGGTCACCAGGATCTCGCCGTCCTCGACGTGCGCGAAGGAGGCGTCGGTGACCACCCGGACCGGGCCCTCGACCACCCCGGCGCTCACCCCGATCCCGGTGAGCTCCTCGACCGGCCCGACGGCGGCGGTGATCGTGGACGGCACGCCCCGCCAGTAGCCCGGGATGGTCATCGCGCGGTACTCGTGGTGGCGCTTCGTCCGCAGCTCGATGAGCTCGGCGGCGTTCGGCGGGAGCTCACCGGTCAGCTCCGCGGCGGTCAGGTAGAACGGGTCGAGGTCGAGCTGGTGTCCGAGCTGCCGGGCGGCTGCCCGGGTGACGTCGATCGATTGCACGAAGGCGCGTTTGCCCACGCCCCGCAGTGGCAGCAGCCGAGCGGCGAGGGTGAGGACCCGGCGGGCGACGGGACGACGCGCGCGGGGGAGTGCGGCCAGCAGGTCGCGCTGCAGCGCGGGCAGCTGTTGCCGCGCGAGCGCCGCCTGCGCCGCCGGACTCTCCGCGTCGTCGAGCTTCGTGTAGGCGGCGATCATCTGTTGTAGCGGCTCGGGGTCCTCCCGCCAGACCCGACTGGACACCTCGCCCTCCAACGGGCCGTGGAATCCGTGGTTGGCGATGACCTCGGCGATGCTCAGTTCACCGCGGGAGGCCCGCCAGATGTCGGAGATGATCGCCATCTCGGCACCACCGCTGCCGGACAGCTTCCCCACGTCACCCACCCCGGCCTGCTCGACCAGCTTGGTCAGCTCCACCAACAGCGGTTGCACCACCGCGATGAGGCCGAGCGAATGCAGGCTCAACGTCCTGTCGAAGGTGCGCACGCCGTCGGCGAGCACGGCCCGGGTCTCCGCCTCGGAGAGGGCGGGCAGTCGAGCGATCTGCGCTCGCCACCAGGCGTCGGTCTCCGCCGCCATCGTGCGGATCACCCCCGGGGTGCGCAGCATCGTGCGGGGGAGCCGCTGGGCGACCACCGGGTAGCGGCGTCGCGTGGGCTGGAAGGTGATCGTGTCCGGGACCCGGCCCAACATGCTGCGCACCGCGTCCTGTCCGGTGACGCCCGGCATCCGATCGCCGACCCGGGCCAGGTACTCGACCTGCAGGGCGATCCGGCCGTAGAACGGGCGCACGATCAGCGGGAACTCCGCGCGGTCCCGCGGGGAGAAAACCCCGATGCGGTAAGCGATGTCGCGCGACATGCGGTCCCCGACCGAACCCCACAGACTCCAGCTGAGCGGGGTCAGCACGCCCGGTGCGGCCTCACCGACGTTGTCCGTGGTCCAGTGCGTGTCCGGCGGTCCGGGATCGTGCAGCACGTCCCACGGTTCGTGAGCCATGACGACCTCCTGGGACACGGTGTCCCACGGACGGTACAACGTGTGTCAGCTGATTGCTAGGCTCGAGCCATGACGCTGAGCCCGCAGACCGTGAGCGCGAGACGTCAGCAGGCCCGCCGCCGGGAGATCGTGGATCGACTGCTGCCGGTGGTGGAGGCACGGATGCGTGAGCTGGGCAGTTACGCGAACCTCCGGGTCGACGATCTACTGCCGGATGCGCTGCTCTCCCGCTCGACCTTCTACCGCTACTTCCAGGACAAGAACGAACTGCTGATCGCGCTGGCCGTACCGGTGTTCCACGGGGTCCGCGCTGCCGCCATCCGGCCCTGGGAACGTCGTACCGCCCCGACGCAGGCGGAGCTGCAGGCCGAACTGCGGCACACCTTCGACCTCTACCTGCCGCACCTTCCGGTGATCAACGCCCTGGTCGAGGCCAGTTACGCCGCGCCCGCCGTTCGCGCGCTGTACCAGGGTGGCTTCGCCGAGGTGCAGCAAGCGGTGGCCGGCCACATCACCGCGGGTCAGCAGCTCGGCTTCATCCGCTCCGACGTGCTGGCCCACGAGACGGCAGGCTGGATCGTGTGGATGGCCGAGCGCGGCATGGCCCAACTCGCCGCGGGCGCGGACGACGCCGCCCTGGAGCGGCTGGCCGAGAGCCTTTCCACCTTGATCTGGCGCACCTTCTACGGCAGGTAGCGTCGAGGCATGAGCGTTCGGAGCCGCCGCGTGGCGGTCCACGGCCGAGACATCCAGCTGCTCGAACTCGGACCGTCCGGGCCACCGCGGGGAGCGGTGGTGCTCGTCCACGGCCTCGCCGGCGGCGCAGCCACCTGGGGTGCTGTGCTCGAGGAACTGGACTCCCGCACGCACGGGTACACGTTGATCGCCCCGGATCTGATCGGGCACCCGAACGCCGATTACTCCCTCGGCGGGTACGCCAATGTGATCCGGGACCTGCTCGCCGCGCTCGGTCACCGGCGCGCGACCGTCGTCGGGCATTCCCTCGGTGGCGGCATCGCGCTGCAGTTCTGCTACCAGTACCCGCAGTCCTGCGAACGCTTGGTGCTGGTCGCCGCCGGTGGTCTGGGGCGCGAACTGCACCCGGTGCTGCGCGCCGCCACGTTGCCCGGGGCGGAATTAGTACTGCCCTTGCTCGCGCACGCCCGGGTCACCAGCGTGGCAGCCCGGCTGGCCGCCGGCTGGCGGTGGATGTCCTCGCGGGATCGCGGTGCCGGCAACGCGTCGGTGGACGCCTACGCCTCGCTCGCCGACGCCGCCCGCCGGCGGGCCTTCGTCATCTCCGCCCGCAACATCATCAACCTGGCGGGCCAGCGGGTCAGCGGCCTGGACAAGCTCTACCTGACCGCCGGGGTGCCCACCATGGCGGTGTGGGGCGGGCGGGACCCGATCATCCCCGCCGCGCACGGCCGGGAGGCGATCGCCGGGCTCCCGGACGGTCGATTCGAACTGTTCGAACTGGCCGGGCATTTCCCGCACTGCGACGAGCCTGTCCGCTTCGCCGACCTGTTGCTCGACTTCCTGGACTCCACTCGCCCCGCCGATCTGGACGCCGACGTGGTGGCCGCGCGTATCGCCGCCCACCGGGGCGCGGAAGCCGACCCGACGAACTGACGTCCAGTCAGGACCTAACCCGTGGGCGGGTTCCCCCGGTTCGGGCCGGGCCGGTGCGCTTGGCGACCCGGCGCACCGGGATGGCCTCGCCGGACTCGGCCAGCGCACGCACCGCCGGGTGACCGCACGTCACCTGCGTCACCTGCTCGGCCGAGACGGCGGCCTGCCGGTGGATTCGGGCGACATCGCGGGCCTGATGACCGGAGACGAACGAGACGACGGTGCCCGCGGCCCCCGCCCGCGCGGTGCGCCCCGAACGGTGCAAGTAATCCTTGTGGTCGTGCGGCGGGTCGTAATGCACGACCAGGTCCACGTCGTCGATGTGCAATCCGCGAGCGGCCACGTCGGTGGCGACCATGACCCGGGTGGTGCCGGCCGCGAACGCGTCGAGGACGCGCAGGCGCCGGCTCTGGTTGAGGTTGCCGTGGATGGCGAGCGCCGCGACGCCGCGCTGCCCGAGGTCACGGGCCAGGCGATCCGCACCGAGCTTGGTCCGCACGAAGAACAAAGTGCGGGCGGGGCGGACCGCGATCTCCGCCGCGACGTCGACCTTCTCCGCCTCCGCGAGGGTGAACACGCGGTGCTGCATGAGGCCGGGAGTGCTGCCCTGCTCCGCGGCCGCGTGGAACACCGGGGTCTTGAGGTACTGCTCGGCCAGTTGCGCGACCTGGTGGTCGAGGGTGGCCGAGAACAGCATCCGCTGGCCGGCCGGGGCGGCGTCCAGAATGCGCATGACGTCGGGCATGAAGCCCATGTCGGACAGGCAGTCCGCCTCGTCGAGCACCACGGCGTCGAGGTCGTCCAGGGTCATCGCGCCGCGTTCGGTGAGGTCGAGCAGGCGGCCGGGGGTGGCCACTACCAGGTCCACCCCGCGTCGCAGCGCTTCGATCTGACGGTAGATCGGAACGCCGCCGAACACGGTCGTCACATGCAGATGCAGGGCCGCCGCGGCGGGGACGAGGGTGGTCGCGACCTGCCGGGCGAGTTCCCGGGTGGGCACCACGATCAGCGCCCGGGGCCGCCCCGGGGTGGGCCGGCCGTCGGTGGCCCGCCGCTGCGCGAGCCGGGTGAGCACCGGTAGGCCGAAGGCCAGCGTCTTGCCGGAACCGGTGCCGGCCCGGGCGAGGACGTCATGTCCGGCCAACGCATCCGGTAGGGCACGCGCTTGGATCGCGAACGGGGTCTGCACGCCGGCGGCGGCGAGCACACGCACCACCCCTTCGGGCACGCCGAGTTCGGCGAAGCTGCGCGGGGCGGGCTCGGGACAAGCTGCGGCGGCGTCCAGCGCGGCGTCCAGCGCACGGCCGGGCCGGTCCGCGCGGCCGGGCCGATCACCACTGGCGGATCGGTCGTTGCGTGCGGATCGGTCATGACGTGCGGGCCGATCAGTGCGGGTGAAACGGTCGTTGTGGGTGGGGCGGTCGGTGCGTTGGGCACGGGCACGAGCGGGCATGAAGCTCCTGAACAGTGGGCCGCGCCGGGCGCGGCGAATGGGGCGAGCGAGGCGGTCAGAGGGTCGCGGTGGACCGCCCGACCTGCTGTAGGTGACGGACCGTCAGGGCCAGCGATGCCGGCAACGAGGCCTCCATGTACGGGATGCCCAGCGCGGAGCAGTGCGCCTTGACCAGCCGCTGTGCGTGGCGCAGGTGCGGGCGCGGCATACCCGGAAAGAGGTGGTGTTCGATCTGGTAGTTCAGCCCGCCGAGGAACCAGTCGGTGACCGGGCCGCCGCGCACGTTGCGGGTGGTCAGCACCTGCTTGCGCAGGAAGTCCCAGCGCGAACCGGACGGCGGCATCGCCATGCCCTTGTGGTTCGGCGCGAATGCGCAGCCCAGATGCAGGCCGATCAGGGCCTGGTGCGCGGCCACGAACACGGCCGCCTTGGCGGGGCCCATGACGGTGACGAGCAGGCCGATGTAGGCGCCCAGGTGCACGCAGAGCAGGGCGATCTCCCGCGCGCTGCGCGCCGCCCGCAGGCTGCCCATGTGCAGGTTCAGCGCTTCCAACAGCAGGAGCGGGAAGAACATCCGGCCCTGGTGGCGGCTCAACCAGGCAAGCGGTCCGCGGCGGCCGGCGGCCTGCTCCTCGGTCCAGCACACCCCGCCCGCCACGACATCCGGATCGCGGCCCACCTCGTTGGGGTTCGCGTGGTGGCGGGAGTGCTTGTCGACCCACCAGTTCGAGCTCAGTCCGACGATCACGTCGCCGACCACCAGCCCGAGTACTCGGTTCACCTGGCGCGTCCGGGCAACCTGTCGGTGCCCGATGTCATGGCCGACGAAAATCATGCGGACGGAGAAGACCGCCGCGGGGATCGCCAGCACCAACTGCCACCAGGTGTTCCCGACGAGCCAGACCACCGCCCAGACCGCTGTGAACGCGACCACGTCGGAGGCGATGATGAGCCCGTAGCGCCGCCGCCGCAGCCGCAGCAGGCCGTCCTGGCGAACCGTGTCGAGCAAGGGGGCGAAATCGCTGCCACGCGTCGGTTCGGTGAGCAGGTCGGGCGCGAGCAAGAATTCCGCCATTCGGTGCGACGTCCGCCAGGTCTGGGCGTGTCGGCGAGTCGATCGCAACAAATACCGGCCCGGACGGGCAGGCGCGACGTGTTCCGTGCTAACTATACGCGGCATAAGGCGGTGCCCCGGCCTCGTTCAGCGCACCGCCGCGCCCAGAATCCGCGACACATTCGCCTTATCGGCGCGCGCGGGGGACACTGTTCACATGAACCTCCGGGAGTCGCGCCCACCCCGCGCCCGTTTTGTCAGCCCGTTCGCGAAACCGCCCGTCGAGCCGGTCGAGCCGGAGGTGTACGCCGTCGACGACCGGGTGTCCCACGACAAGTGGGGTCTGGGTACCGTCGTGCGGCTGGACGGCACCCGCGCGCTGATCGTGAACTTCGGCGCGGAGACGCGCCGCATCGAGGTACCCAGCCCCAAGATCTGTCGCCTCTGACACTCCGCCAATCGGCGGCGCCGATCGGTTGGCTACCCAGGAGGACCACCGTGTCCGAGAGCATCTGGCCCACGATCCACGCCGAACGTCGCGCCCTCGCCGACGACTTGGCTGACCTCACGCCCGAACAGTGGGCCATGCCCTCGCTGTGCGATGGCTGGACCATCCACGATGTGCTGGCGCATCAACTCTCCGCGGAGAAAATGACGCCGCCGAAGTTCTTCAAGAACATGGTCGCCGCCCGCTTCGACTTCGGTCGATTCGCGGGCAAGCAGGTCGAGATCGAGGGAGCCGGCGGACCGGCGGCGACACTGGCCGCGTTCCGCGCCGAGTCCGGGCGGACGAATGCGCCACCGGGGCCGAAGGACACCTGGCTCGGCGAGGCCTTCGTGCACGGCGAGGACATCCGCCGCCCGCTCGGCATCAAACGGGACTACCCGCTCGACCAGGTGGCCCGTGCGCTGGCGTTCTACGCCAAGAGCCAGGCAGTCATCCACAGCCGCAAGCGGATCGCCGGGCTCACCCTCAAGGCCACCGACACCGAGTACCAGGTCGGCACCGGTCCGGTCGTGGAGGGCCCGGTGATGTCACTGCTCATGGCGGCCGGCGGTCGCAAGGCCGCGCTGGGCGACCTCACCGGGCCGGGTCTCGAGATTTTGGCGAAGCGTCTCTGAACAGCTCCGGCAACTCCACCGGGGCCCCGCGTGTAAAGCCCCTGACCATCGGCGCAGGTCAGGGGCCGTTTTCTGCTGTGCGCGAGGGGGGAGTTGAACCCCCACGACCTTTCGGCCACTGGAACCTGAATCCAGCGCGTCTGCCATTCCGCCACTCGCGCAAGGTGCGGTGGACAGGCTAACACCAGCCGGGGGACCTCCCGGGCCGCCCAACCCGGGCCCCGCGGGTCCGTCGCATCGTGGATGTCCGGGGCACCGAGAGCCCGCGCCGATACGATCGGCCGTGCACAGTCGCGCGCACCGGAGACACACGACCGCGCCGGATTCCGGCGCGCGCCAGGGGAGGTGAACGTGGGAGTTCTCCAGCGCTTCGAGCGCCGGCTCGAGGGCATGGTCAGCGGCGCCTTCGCCAAGGCCTTCAAGGCCGACGTCCAGCCGGTGGAGATCGCCAGCGCTCTCCAGCGGGAGCTGGACGACCGGGCGGCGATTGTCGGCAAGGGCGCCACGTTGGTGCCCAACCGGTTCGTCGTCGAGTTGTCCGCGCACGACTT
>Ga0137413_10000079_pt1 | contig 22948 bp, 22 predicted proteins | sample CZODoug2_1_16fun_FD_108280 | JGI IMG/M metagenome (GOLD analysis project Ga0137413, IMG submission 108280) | Vadose zone soil fungal communities from Angelo Coast Range Reserve, California, USA - CZODoug2_1_16fungal (Illumina Assembly) | ecosystem: Environmental > Terrestrial > Soil > Vadose... | reverse complement strand
GCCAGAAAAGCCGCGCTGGCGAATCCCATCGCAATCATCAGCGATCCGCGCAATACGATCATCAAAAAAACAGAGGCGTAAATTGCCATGGGAAACGCGACCCATCCGTCGCGCCGTAGGGCAAGTCTGTTCAAAAGCGCCACGAATATAGCCAGAATGCACGCATAAAGAACCACGCCCGCCGGCCCGAAGTCCAGGTACCCCTCGGCGGCGAGCGGCGCGGATAGATTGGTGAACCACATGCTGTAGTTTGTGATGAGGTAGTCGGCCAGAAATATTCCCGTTGCCAGCGGTTTCGCGCTCCAAATCGAACTCGGCACAAAAAACAACAGGGAACCCATCAATTGATGGCCCCACTGCATGCCGTGGACCTTCACAATTTCCACGGCCGTATAGATATTGGCCCAAGAATCATAGTTGACGGAAAAGTAGTGATCCGCGATTTGATCGGAAAATTGGCTCAAAGATACGTCCGCCAGGGTTTGCTTGTGATTGTGGGTGAATATGGTGATCGCCGGAAATACCAAAACCATGCTGCCGACCAGCAACAGCAGACGCCGGGTTCCGGTTGCAAACCAGTTCTGAAATAGAACGAGCAGCAGAGCGAGATACATGGGGCCCAGAGCATTGCGCTTCTCGGTATACGGGTTCTCCGTGACGATCACCAGAAGAAACAGCAGCAGCAGCACGCAGACCCGGCTGAATAATAGTTTACGGCCTGATCGGACCGTTTCATGCAGAAGAATCAAGAGGGTCGCAGAAGGAAGAAACAGCAGAAACCTGTTCATCACCAATGAAGCCGGCGAAGCCACCTCCGCAGTCTCAACCGATCGGTACGCATGCGGCGCCGCCACTGCCACGACGGCGAAGCACAGAACGAGCGCCAGTCCGACGGCTCCCGCAGTGAACTCCTGGCGGGGCTTGACCGGTGCGCGGGGTTTGACCGGTACGGCAGCGGTTGGCTCGAAGTTCCCGCCGCGCCTGCTCACGAATGCGTAAAAAACCGTGAATGCGATCATGAAGAGCGCGCAAACCAGATTCGTCAACGCGACTCCATCAACCCTAACGGTAGAAGTATTGATGAGACGCTGCGGCATGCTCATCAACTGGACCTTTGGGGCCAAATCGAGAAACAACCAATTGAAAATGAAAACGATGATGTCCGCCGGCGCAGCGGCAATCTGCCGCACGCCAAATCTCAGCTGTATCAGCAGCGCAATCGTCACGACGACGCTGGAAAGTATGAGTTCGATTCCGGCCGAGGCCAAGCTATTGATGAACACTATTTCGATCAGCACTATCACCAGTGCAAATAGCATCCGCAAGCTAAAAACGTCGATCGCTGACTTTGTCTTCATCTTGGGCCAAATCCGAAATACAGCAACGCAGGTTCGCGAAACAACAGCAACCTTACCGCTCAATGCTCATTGAGAACGCTGCCGATGACGTTTACTCCGGTGTCGGTCAATATCTCCATCGCCGCGGCCAACTTCGACTGCCGTGTCTGATTGCGGCGCGCAACCATTACCGCATTGCCGGCGTTCGCCGCCAGAATCTGCGCATCCGCGGTTTCCGACACCGCCGGCGTATCAATGATTACCAGGCTGAATTGAGCGGCAAAATGATCGAGAATCACTTCGAAGACCGGACGAGCGAGCAACTCCTGGGGGTTGGGCGGGATGATACCCGCCGGCAACACGAACAACCGCAGTTGCGGATGAATCCGGCGGGCGATTTCCCGGCCCGCGCGTCCCGTCAGCAGAGCGGACAACCCCACCGAATTGTCGATATTGAATAGTCGATGTTGGCGCGGATGCCGCATGTCGGCATCGATCAGCAACGTCCGCTCTCCGAGCTGCGCAAACATCGTCGCTAGATTGGCGGCGAGCCAGCTTCGGCCTTCACCTCGTTCAGCGCTGGTGACGGCGAACGCTTTGCGGCTGGCGCTATTGAACCAACGCAGAATCAATTGGCTGCGCAACGCGCGCAGCGGTTCAACCGCTTCGCTCTGCGGCTGATGGGCCGCGATGACATCATCGGCCACGCCGCCCACCCCGCCCCGTGCCAATACCGGATAATTGTATTGCTGCGCCAGGGCCGACTCGATGTCGTGCTCCGTGATGCGCTTCATCTGCACTGCCGCCTCGCCAAATCGCACCCCGTGCGCATTGGCAAAGCGTTGAATGTCGTCCACGTCCTGGGTATTCAGCCGGCCCTGTTCGACGAGTATTGCGCCTATCGCACGGCCGCGATCCTGTGGAGCATCCTGGCGCTTCATCATTATGGGCCTATCTGCAACTTTGTTCATTTGAGGCTCTTGATTTGAACGGCGAAAAAACTCAAATTACCGATGGTTCGAGTCGGCCAGTTGCCGTCTGCGGCGCACGGGCATCGATTGGACGCACTTGGATGAAAGGGATTTTACCGAGCAAGGGCACTCCTAGAACTTCCAACATATCTTCGTCTTCGCGCACGCAGCGGTTGCGCATCTCGGCCGACACAGCACCCCCGATTCCGAGCACGCCGCCCAGAAATACTGCCAGTATCAAATTGATCACGAGCTTGGGACTGGAAGGATCCTTGGGCACCGATGCAGTACTCAATTGCACGACGTTGGTCTGCTGCGTCAGACTCTCCAAGTTGCTTTGTGCCAACCGCTGGGACACCTCGTCCAGATCACGCTGCGCCGATGTCACGTCGCTTTGGAACATCGCTGACTGATCATGTTGATATTTCAACTCGAGGACGCGCTTCTTCTGGGTCTCCAGCGCTTGGCGCACTTCGTTTTCACGGCGCACATTGACCTGGGTCGTACTGCCGAGGGATGCCGCGATATTGGCACTCTCTTGCGCGATGCGGCTTCGCAGGTTGGAAATCTCCCCTTCCACTGCCTGGTAGTCAGGATGGTTCTTGCCCAGGCGGGAGGCAATATCCGGCCTCTTAGCCTCGGCCTGCGACAAGGCGGCCTTCAGCGTCTGAATGACCGGGCTTTGCAGTACTTCCGGCAACGAATTGATGTCGGCACCGACCTGATGCTGGCGCGATTGGCTTTCTTGCCGCTGTCCCTGGATATTGACCAATTCGGTGGACAGTTCGGCCAAGCGTGCGTTCTCGACGTCCAGTTTTTCATCCGTCGCAATGATCCCATTCTTGCTTTGAAAGTCGGACAGCAGCTTCTGCTTTTGCTGCAGATCCGCTCGCAGCTCACGCGAGCGCTGATCGAACCAGCTTGCGTACTGCTTGGCCGGCTCCACTTTCAATTCGATATTGGTTTCTATCGCGGCCTGCGCAAAACCGTTGGCCAATGCCGCGGCCGTAGCCGGGTCTGACCATTGGACCGATATATCGATAACGTTGCTCGCGTGCGTCGGGCTGTCGTGAGCGGGCGCGACGAGAAGTTTTTTCTCCAGAAGAAAGTTCGCAATGGTAACGCTGATATCATCGTTGGTGCCCTTCGCCCATAGCTTCCGGGCCTCAGGCTGCTGGTCCAGCTTCAAGGTCTTGACGACTCTCTGTGCCACGCGTTCGCTGGAGATGATGTCGGCTTGCGTATTGACGTACGTGGCCGGTGGCTGCCCAGCCATGCCCGCGCCGCCACCACCATTCGCAGAAACGGGGTCGGTTTTAGTGTCGACGACGATGGAAGCTATCGCCGTGTATTGCTTCGGCCAAACGAAGCTTGCGAATGCGACCAAGAGAACCACGGCCAGGAAAATGCCCGCGGCAATCCGCCAGCGGGCCCGCAGAATCACCAGAAATTGATTGAAGCTCATGCTAAGCGCGGCCTCCGTGGCGGCAACTAGGTAAATTCAATTTGATCAAAACAAACTCTCTTTGACGTAGATGACGTCCTTGTCCTGGACGTCGTCATCCATTGAAACGCCCTCTTCCTTCACTTTTCCATTGGCGTCACGGCGGTGTCGAACAATGCCGCGCTGTGTCCCCTTGCCGGTGAGGCCGCCGCCGGTCGCGAGCGCCTGGATCACCGTCATGGCACGCTCTAGCCGATACTGTCCGGGCTTTTGGACTTGTCCATAAATGTAGAACATGGGGGCGCGATTGACATAGACCGTATCACCGCCATATAGCTCAATGTCATCGGCTGTATTTCCGGTCGATGACATTTTCACAATATCAACGTCTCGTCGAAATGATTTGCCGTTGCGTACGCCGGAAACCGAGACCAGCTCGCCACCGGTGGGCGAGACTCCCCCGGCCGCGGCAAGCATTCCAGAAACATGGCCGCCCGCCGCGTCGACCGAATATCGGCCGGATTTATTGACTTCGCCGATCACGGATACCAAGTTCCCAAAGCCTTCGGTCAGCAGAATATTCACCTGCGGATTGACGACAAAACCGCCATCTCTCAGCATTTGCGCGATTTTGCTCTCCGCAGCAGGCAGAGTCAGGCCTTTCACCGGCACAGAGCCGATGAGCGGATAACCGATTGCTCCAGACTCCGATACTCGAACATCGAGGCTCAAGTCGGGATTCTTGAACACGCTGATCTTCAAGATATCGCCCGGAGCCAACAGATATTCCGGCTGGGCGCTCGCCGGCGCCGCGCCGAACCCGAGGGCGCAGACGAAGCACAACGCCAATAGGCCAAACCCGCGGCGAAGCCGCTCTGCGGGTTGAGTTTTAGGATTCACGGCTGCGTATGCTGAGTTCATAATTTTATACTTCTTGCAGATGCCAGTCCCTACCCAAAGAGTACTTCAAAAGTACCTCGACATCCTGTCTTAGCGAGATGATTTTAGTGTCTTTTCTTTCACGCAGCCACATCATCCGGCGCAGCCAGGCCACCCGGCACGTCATCCGGCACGTCCGCTGACTCATCTTCAATTGCGTCCGGTGCAAACATGCGGTTCAAAACGGCGTCGCGCTCGAAATGTTCCTCGGCGAAACTCCTCGCCCGCCCGCCCAGCAAGAACCTGGCGTCCGGGTTGTCTGCGAGTTCAGTAATCGCCAGTGCAAGCTCTTTGCTGTCTTCCGGCGCCACGACCAAGCCGCACTTGGAGACAATCTCGCTGATTTCGGTTTCCGGACGGCATGTCGCAATCACCGGCCGGCCGCTCGCGAGCATGCCGCTCAGTTTCGAAGGAAGCACCAGATCGGCGGCGTCGGGGCTCTGTGGCAACAGATGAATGTCTGCCATCCCGAGCAAGTCCGAAACACGCCCAGCGGGCTGCAGCGGCATGAAGCAAATATTCGGCAGGCCGGTCGCCGCGGATTCGAGTTGCGGCTTCATGACTCCGTCGCCGCAGACGACGAACGCGATGTCGGGACGCGATCTGAGGAGTCGAGCGGCTTCGGGTATCACCATCAGTCCCTGCTTGCCGCCCAGCGTCCCCGAGAACAATACGACAATCGCGTCCGAGGAAATTCCGAGCTTCTCGCGGTAGCTGCCATTCTTCGGAGGCTTGATTCGAGAAAGATCTACCCAGTTTGGCAGATACCGGGTTTTGCCGGCGGTCACACCCTTACTAAGCAGGCGCTCAATCATGCGGCCGGAAATCGTTGATACGGTGTCGAATCGCCGCAACAGTGATCTTTCCACGCGCAATACGATTCGCTGCAAAAGCCTTCCCTTCAACAGCCCCATGCTGAATGCGACGTCGACCTCGAAGTCCTGCAGGTGCAGCCATCGCTTGGCGTGGCACAGCCATGCCGTCAACAAGCCGGCCGGAGCGCACATGAACGCCGGAGCAACGGTCAACACGACATCAGGTCGCCATCCGATCTGCCAAAGCATCACCGGAAACGAGGTGATCGCAAACGACAGAAGGTGCAGTATTCGAGTGAGCCCGCCCGGGGACTTTGGAACCCACAGAGGAGTACGCCAGACATCGACTCCGTGCCACTTTTCGCGACGGTAGAGCGGCCACCGATATTTCTTGTCTACTTGCCACGCCGGATAGTAGGGCGGCGCGCACACCACACGAACTTCGTGACCATGCTCGGCGAGCCACCAGGCCATTTCACCTGAATACTTGCCGATGCCGGTCGGCTCAGGCGCAAAATTGGCGCTGTATATCAATATTCGCATTAATCGCCCCTAAACCTGCCCAAGCAGATCCTTGAGGCCGTAGTTCGCCAGACATGCGCAATTAAAGATGCCAGACATCAGCGCTGCTCGACGTAAGTTGTGGTCTGACACGGCGGGTTCATCCGCACCCCCCTAAGGCGCATCGATGGCCTTGCCTTGCCCGCAGTCAAGCAATCCGCGGGAGGGACGCCCGGTGGAGGCCGCTGAGGCGTCGGCGATTGCCGACATGCAGGCAACAATGCGCACGCCGGCTCGGGAGAGTTTTGCGGCCGCGTGGAGGAATCCATCCTCGAGAATCGATACTTGACATCCCGATTTTTTTGCCGCCCGCCGGAACCGCAATCCCCCGCAGCGGGAACAAAAAAGCAGCACGCGAAGAAACGCCGTCTTTTCGGCTCTCAAATCGTCAATTTGCGCATCGCTTGGCCATCACTGCCGCACGCGCGGTTGGCGGAACTGCGTGACACTTTTGTTCTGCCGGTTTCTTTGCCTGTCTGTGCACCAAGACACAGTGCCCGTTCTCATTTCCTCTGATGTACTGCCGTCTCGATAAGGGCATACCCGGCGCAAGCCGGTGACGCAAAGCTTCCGGTCTGTGAGTCACAGATAGCGGGGTTTCCGAAGATAGCAGTGAGAGCCGTCTTTGTGAACTCACTCTATAGCTGCTCGTGTTCCGGGAATTACCAATTTCATAGGAACGGGTGGCTATGGTTTACAGGTCGAACGCGCGCGCGGCATCAGCTGCGCTGACATTGATGTTCTTGGTTTCCGCAATCAGCGGCTGCGGATCCAGCAGTAACTCCAGCGACGCCGCACCAACTCCTCCAACTACATCGACCGCGACTCCCGCGCCGACTCCCGCGCCGACTCCCGCGCCGACTCCCGCGCCGACTCCCGCGCCGCCCGCCACGTCCCCGACAGCCTCGACTCTCGTCACGGCATCCAATACTGGAGACGCTTGCTTGCCCGTGGCGATACCTTCGGCAACCACTTTGTTCAATTCACCGAAGCGGGTTTTTGCGCACTATTTCAACCCCTACCCAATTTCGATCGACAATGCTGCCTCGGCGAATGACTACTACAACCGGAACTATCTCAGCAAAACCGGCGAATCCGGCAAATGGGCGGCCCAAGGCGGCTTCCTTCGCCAAAGGCCCATGGGAGTTGCGGTAAACGCCAAGACGACTTGGCGGCAGCTCAACATGCAGCAAGAGGTAAGCGCGGCGATTGCACGCGGCATTACCGGATTCACGTTCGACTCGATGTCGGCGACCGATGCGACCGACAGCAACAGCGCCCTGCACCTCATGCTCGCAGCAGCGCACGCCGTCGACTCTCGCTTCAAAATTGTGGTCATGCCGGACATTACCGCGCTCGGCTCGGACAGCAATGCCGTGGTCGAAATCATCGCGGCGGCGGCGGCCAGTCCGGCCGCCTACCGGTTGAGCGACGGCCGCCTAGTCGTGTCGGCATTTGATGCCGGCTTGAACCCTGCCAGCTGGTGGCTGTCGGTAATCAGCCGGCTGACCGCCCAAGGAATTCATATCGCCTTCGTACCGACATTTTTGGGATGGTCCGCCACCGCGGACGCATTCGCGCCCTTCTCTTATGGCTTCGGCGATTGGGGATCGGCGACGGTCGGCAACGCCAGCGCGCAGCTGGGCGATCCGGAAATCGTGCATAAGACGTACGGCAAGATTTTCATGATGCCGGTCGATGGGCAGCAGTACCGCCCCAAGGATTCCGTCTATTGGGAAGCCGGAAACAGCGGGGCATTCCGGGATGCGTGGAACAGCTCGATCCAAGGGAACGCAGATTGGATCCAGTTGGTCACTTGGAATGACTTTACGGAAACCAGTGCGATTGCACCCACTACCGATGCCACTTTGCAGCGAACCATCGGTACGGGTCTTTACAATCTCACTGGCTACTATGCCACCTGGTTCCTGAGCGGCCAGCAACCTCAAATCACCCATGACGTCCTGTACTATTTCTACCGCCGTGAAGCGACGACTGCGGCAAGCCCTGCGCAAACCGACAGGGTCACCCTCGTCACCGGTGCCGCGCAAAACAGCATTGAATTGCTGGCGTTTTTGAAGAGTCCTGGGGTGTTGAAGATCACCGTCGGCGGAAAGACCTACACTCAGAACGCGGCCGCTGGGGTCGTTTCCTTCAAAGTGCCCTCTCAGGCCGGAACCCCGCTGTTCACGTTATCGCGAAGCGGCGCGGACGTATTCTCCTTCCACGGGGGTGTCCCGATCTACGGCTCGGGCGGCCTGCCGTCGGGCCTCCAGGACTTGACCTACTGGAACGGGAGCGCGTCAAAGACCGGCGTTTGTTCCCTCTAGAGCAAGCCCGAGCCGGCGTCCTTGCCCGAGCCGCCGCGGGCAAGGCGCTTGAGCCGGCGAGCCACTTGCCGGGCGAAAGTCAGATAACTTGGGATCGGTGTCCGGCAGAAAGCCAGTTTTCGGACATAGCGATCCACGGTCCATTCGGCGCTTGACCCGGCCGGGAAAAAGACGGTATCGCCCGCGACCACTCTGTGGGATGTCCCGGAGGGGTATTTTAGCTTGACCTCCCCCTCCAGGATATGGAAGGTCTCGTCGAAGCTATAAAACCAGTTGAACCGCCCGGCCGTGCAATCCCAGAAATAAGTGCTGGCCGTTCCATCCGCACTGCTCGACAGGAGTTGCAGACGCGCCACGGGCTCGCCGTCCAAGATCCAACCGGCCTGAATGGGATTCGACACCAAATTTGGGGGGGTCGTCCCCACTGTGATCAAGGTTTCAGCTGCCATAGTTTTCCAATTTATCATGAGCATAGGGCAGGCCTTGTCGGCGGAAACCGCACCGTGCACTTCAAACCGTCCTACACCATCTGAAGTCGCTCTCAAAAAGTTTGTTCGGTATAAATAAAACGCCGACAATGGCAATCAAATTCAGGGGGCCTGGATAACCGGATAGAGCATCAATGAGCGACGTTCCGAGCCGCGCATGCGACCTAATATGTCAAAAATAAACTGCCTTGATTGGGACCCGACCCTCAAGCTTGGCTTTGCCAAGCTTCAGCCGCGGGCGCGGGCTCGTTGATGAGTTCACCATTGAGCACCGTCGTGCCCCGCAACACCAGCGCCCTATTCGCTCACGCCTCCCGTACCTCGGGGCGGACGATCGTGCCGATCAACGATTGCGCCATAGCGCCCGACGCGCCGCGTCCCGCATTTTATTGCGTCCACTCCGCATCGGGAGTGGCCGGAACCGATTTCCTTGATTTGGCCCGGCGTCTCGAGCCATCGATTCGCTTCTATGGAATCCAAGCGCCGCCGAATCGGATGCCTGATATCGAATTCGGCAGCTCGGTGGAAGCACTGGCGGATTTCTACGCCGCAGCCCTGAACAAATTCCAGCCGGAGGGACCTCTATTGCTGGGTGGATACTGTGTCGGCGCAGTCATCGCGCTCGCAATGTCCGACAAATTGCGCATCCTCGGGCGCGAAGTCGGACCACTCCTCGTCATCGATGGTGTGCCGGAAAACACCGGCGTGGCATTGTCCCGCTGGGAGCCGCGCTATTGGTCTGAGCTCGCTCGTAACATACGCGGCTGGGCCAGTCACGGGGACCTGATGAGGAGCCGAACTTTTCACTCTTTGCTTTGGAGCATCACGAACAATGCCACGGCGATCGGCAAGAGAGTCATCGGACTGAAACGAGGACAAAAGTTCGGCGGCGGATATGCGATAAACGGAATCATGGACGTCTCGCGCTATCAGCCGGTCCACAAATCGTTTGTCAATCGCTTGTTCCAATCCCTGTTTGCCCACGTGCCGAAGGCCTATTCGGGAAACGTCGTTGTATATGAGGCGACGGTGAAGCCGTTATTGTATCTGCCGCAAATCGGCCGAATTTGGCAGGAATTCGCCCGTCAAGCGGAGATTGTTGAAATTGTCGGCACCCATATCAGCATGATGCACGAGCCGTACGTTGATGCGCTTGCGAAGGATATGCGCAAACGAATCGGCGCGTTTTTCTCCGCAAGTGCTTGAGCTGCGGCAGAGGCGATAACGACGTCCGCGTCGAACACCTTGTTGAACATGCGTCGCAATCCTGATCCTGCCATCAGTGCGCCTTTGTGGGTAGCATGAGAAAAGCAAAATCCTTCGGCGCCTCGGCGACATCCGGAATGATGTGGATGTCGGTCTCCGTACTGCTTTCCAGAGCGCTGCTATTCGTCATGCAGATCGTCTTGGGTTTTATCCTCGACGCACGGGATTACGGCATTTTTGCGGTGGTTTCTGTCGCGGTGGCTTTTGTCGGCGCGCTGCAAAACGCCGGCGCGTCAAAAATGCTCATCCAGAAGCAGGAGCAGTACCAGGTTTTGGTGAGGGACTACACCGATTTTGCCCTCTACATGGGCCTCATTGGCGGGTGCGCCCTGGTGGCGCTTGGATCGATCTTCGGCAGTTTCTACCGCAACCCAGAACTCATCTATGTCGTCAGTCTGTCCGCGCTCTCCGTCCCCTTTGCGTCCCTGATTTCGATCCAGTTCGCGCGCCTCAGTATCGATTTGCGCTTTCGCGAGATGTGCATGGTCGATTTCTATGTTGCCACGACCAACGTCGCCGTCGTTCTGATCTCGGCGTTCTTGGGTGCCAGGTACTACAGCATCGGCCTGGGGCTCGTCGTCTCAACCATCGCCAGATACTTTCTAAACCGCCGAATTACGCCAACACCAATCGCGTCCTTTGGGTTATCCAAAGCGGGTTTTCTTGCGATCCTGGGCCAGGTCAAGTGGCTGATCGTCACCGGTTTCCTGACCGGTCTTTCGCAGCAAGGGGGTTATTTCGTGCTGGGCCGCGCTATCAGTGCGGAATCTTTGGGCTACTACTATTTCGGCTTCCAGCTGACAGCGAATATTGGGCAATTGCTGGCGCAAGGTATCGGCAACACGCTGTTCCCAATCTTTACCGCCATGAAGCAGGATCCGCGGGCGTTGAACCGCGCCTTCTTGCGCGCGAGCTCGGTAATCCACTTCGCATGCAGCGTCCTTTGCCTGGGTGTGGTTGGTTTCGCACCCTGGCTGATGCATTTCGTATGGCGCGGCAAATGGGACATGGCGATCTTGACCACAGTCGTCATCGCGCTAACGCTGCCCATGCGCATGTTGTCGCCCATTGGCTCCGTGACTCTTGATTCCTTCGGCAAATGGAGATTGCGCACCGCACTCTTGGTGCTCGATGCGGGCGGTATGATGCTGGCCGCCTTGGTTGGAGCCTATGTCGACGATTTGCAGGGGGCAGCGATCGCCGTCGCGCTGCAACGCTTGTTCAGCGGCATGGTCGATTTCTCTTTCGCGGTTCGTATTCTAGGCGGCCGGGCGGCCGAAATTGCCGGTTTTGCCGCCCGTGCGTTCATGCCGTTCTGGCTACCCGCCGCAGCGCTTATGGTCGTGAATCATACGCAGCCATTGCTGACGTCCGATATCCATTCCGCGCTTTTCTCAGCCTTGCGCACGTTGGCGGCGATCGGCATTTTTACCGCGCTGGTCTACTCGATAGACCGACCGGTGATCAAGGAAGTATTCGGCGTGTTGCGTAAACTCTTGTTGCGGCAAACGCCTGCCGCCGTAGACTCATGACCGGGAAGCGTGGATGGCGAGCGCAGCGAGCAATGCCTCCGCGGCGGATTGCGGTGATGCGGGTATCATGAGGTCTCGCAGCTGCGCGCGACGCGCTTGCCAACAATCATCACCCGACAACCAAACATCCAGACAATTCTGAAGCTCAGAAAACGATTGCGCGATTGGGCCCGGTGAATAGTCCTCGAGCGGATGAAGCAGGAGTCCTCGTGTTTCCTTGTAGCGTTCCATATCGGGGAAATAGAGGATCTGCGGGCGCTGGGTAATCAAAAAATCGACATAAACGGACGAAACGTCGGTTACCAGCAAGTCTACCTGAGCCAGCAATTCGTAAAGACCAAGACCATTTTCGAACAGCGTGTGCTCGTCTATCATCGCCCAGTGGGCGTCATTCTCGAATGGCTTTCCCGAATTGATGGACATGGGATGCGGCTTTACGATCAATTTGCAGCGATTGATTTCCAGCCAGGAATGCAGCTGCTGCGCATCCGCCTCGCTCAACCCCAATACCGAATTGGTCTCCGTCCCATCGTGAGTCTTGAATCCACGCGCCGAATTCCGGTAGGTGGGCATAAAAAAAATGAGACGATTGGCATCGCCGCGCAACCGCGCCACAAACTCCACGGACTTTGGGCGTGCCATGGTCAAAAAATCATTTCGCGGGAGCCCGGTCACAAGTAGCTGATCTGAGCTGAATCCGCTCGCTTTGATGAGCACATTGCTGAAAAAGGCGGATGTGCTGATCAGATAGGTAGACAGCGGCAGTTCAGAGCCAAGTACCCCTCGCCAAATCTTTTTGATCGGCATCCCATGCCATAGGTTGACCACCAGCTTGCCCTTCGGCGGCGCATAGTTGAACAATGCGCCATGCGTATAAAAGACGTAGCTCGCCTTGAAGTAAGCCCAAATGCCGCGAAGCGAATACAGATGCGAAAAAGCAATATCGACATTGCCCAAACCGCGCCGCTGTTGCCACTCACCAAACGGCGCCGGGTCTTGGTGCACGAGCCAATGAATTTTCCCTTTCCACCGCAGCTTCTTCAGCGCCAGACACAAAGAAACACCTTGATCATCCCCATCGGGGAGGGTGACCAGCACGATCCGATCATCCATCGGGACGAGAAAGTCGCAGAGCCGAAACACACTGGCGGCTATCATGCGAACGGCAGCTTTTATAGCGACGGCTACCCTTTTCATTGCTCTGAAATCAGGTACTTGATGTATGTCGTTGAAATGCCCGCGGTCCTGGGCAAGTACGTAACTTCACAATGCGTTTTGAGGAAATCGAACTTGCCCCGCCAATCGTCCCCTATCACGAAAACATCGATTTCATTGGCGAGGACGTCGTTCACTTTCTGATCCCAGTTATCCTCTGGAATTATCTTGTCAACATGTCTTACTGCGCTGAGTATCGCGAACCGCTCAGCGTAGCTGAAGACGCTATTCTTTCCCTTCCCCAAATTAAACTCATCGGTAGAGAGTCCCACCACAAGATAATCGCCCAACGATCTTGCGCGCTCGAGCAGACGTATATGGCCGACATGGAATAGATCAAATGTGCCATACGTTAGAACCCGCTTCATTGCGCGGCACAGTGGATACCATGAACATGCATGCCAGGCGTCCCCTTATAATTATTCATAGTCGATTCGCCTTCTGGATCTGGCGCGTGACAGAGTCGGTCGGCGGATCTCCGCCGACAGGTAAAGCACCCAAAAGCGCCACCAAAGACTTATTGTGGTGTGTTCAAAATAGAAACGCAACCGCGCAGGATCTGCGTAGCCGACCGCTAGGTGTAAAATTTGCAATCACATCCAAACACCGGCGAGCGACGTCCTGTCCGCTGCCGCTGCTGTTCGCAAAGGCTTTTGAGAATAGTGGCGCCCTTATATCCGGCCCAAAGATTATTGTGCTTCGGGCGCTGGGAGTGCTCATGAGCCCAAGGCTTGTTGCCATGTTGGCGTGAGATGTAACAGCACAAAGGATGCGGCACTGTCACTTCGGGTCCACTGAAGTCCGGGCGCCCAGCGCAGCGAATGATCGCAGTCGGATTTATCCTACTGCTGCTGAGTCGCGAATTAAAACCATTGTCTAAGAAACGGCCTTGCACTCCTCGAATCGAAAATGTTCTATTAATTTATCCTTGCAAGTCGCGGCGCGCAGTGAACCATGCGAACTACGCGCTGTCATTCAATTACAACAATTCCGTATCAATATCGGCAGCACTACGAAGAGACTGAGTAACTTATCGAATGAATTCCGGCTCCCGCAATGGACAGCTCGCCGCACCGATTCGGGTCGCGGTCATTCTTGCCACCAAGGGCAGACCGCAAGCACTCCCCCAAGTGATCGGTCTATTGGAAAACCAGTCCCTGGCCCCATCGATGATTGTAATTTCTGCAACGGCGGCCTCGGATATCGAAGGCCCGTTGCAGACCGACTTGAATGTCGAATACGTCTTCGGCCCGGCCGGATTGGCTGCGCAGCGCAACTCGGGCTTGGAGCGGGTGCGCGGTCGCGCCGATGTCGCCATCTTTTTCGATGATGATTTCGCGCCTGCCGGGAGTTGGATTGAACAATGTGCGGGACTGTTTTCGTCTGAATCGAACATTGCGGGCGCGAATGGCATCGTGATTCGTGATGGAGCAAGAACGCAACCCCTCTCGTGGCAAGAAGCGCGGCAACTCATCGCGGCGCCCCGCCCGGCCGATCCGCGCACCTTGTCTGATATCGCGGATCTGTACGGATGCAACATGGCGTTCAGAATGTCCGCTATCGATGACATGCAATTCGACGAACGATTGGCTCTCTATGGTTGGCTCGAGGACAAGGAATTCTCACGGAAGGCGGCAAAAAAGGGACGCTTGGTCGAATGTAATTCTCTCCTCGGTGTGCATCTGGGGCTACAGTCAGGGCGAGTATCCGGCAAGAGGTATGGCTACTCGCAAATTGTGAATGCTTGGTATTTGCACAAGAAGGGGGCGCTATCGCTGCGTGAGGCTTCGGTCCATATTTTGAAGCCCCTCATCGTAAACGGCGCAAAATCGTTTCTACCCGCAAACCATATCGATCGACGCGGGCGCCTGCATGGGAACCTGGTCGGCCTTATTCATCTGCTATCCGGTATTTGCCGTCCCGAAAAAGTTACTGAACTCTAGTTGCCTCACTCATGAAGCACGCGGTGAACTTGCTGTATGCACGCTGAGCCTTCACCCACAGCTGCAGCAACCCGCTTGACGCTGCCGCAACGCACATCACCAACTGCAAAAATGCCGGGAATACTGGTCTCGAAAAACCCGGGTTGACGGGAATTCGTCCAGTTCGACGGCGGCAGATCTTCGCTGTGCAAATCGGAGCCGGTGCGGACAAATCCCTTTTCGTTGAGTGCAATGCAGGAATTCAACCAACCGGTGCAAGGCAGCGCTCCCGTCATGAGAAACACGTGACCAATATCATGGGTCTCGGGCGAATTGCCCGGCGCAGTTTTCCAGGTCACGCGGGCAAGTTGCTCATCGCCTTCGAGTGATGTTATTTCGGTTCGAGTACGCAAAATAATGTTCGGCGTGTCTGCAATACGGCGAATGAGATATTGCGACATGGTGTCCGCGAGGCCGTTGGCTCGCACCAGCAAGTTGACGCGCTTGCACGTGGCTGCGAGATAGACCGCGGCCTGACCTGCGGAGTTGCCGCCGCCCACCACAACGACTTCTGCGGTTCCGCAACGCCGGGCCTCGGTAGCCGTCGCGGCATAGTACATTCCCGTACCCAGAAAGCGCGACGCGTTTTCCAGCGCCAACTGTCGATACTCGGCGCCGGTGGCAATGATCACCGTACGCGTGCGCACCGCATGGCCATTCGCAAATTCAATCGCGTAAGGCCGCTGCTCGCAGTTCAAGTGCAGCGCGGAGTACGCAGTTCTGATTTCCGCACCAAATTTCTGAGCCTGAATCTGCGCACGAGCAGCGAGGGCCAAGCCGGAGATCCCCGTGGGGAATCCCAAATAGTTCTCGATCTTCGAACTCGATCCGGCTTGACCACCCGGCGTACCGGTTTCAAGCACCAATACGTCAAGCCCCTCGGATGCGCCATAGACTCCCGCGGCCAGCCCCGCCGGCCCCGCGCCGACAACGATGACGTCCCGAACCCGGTCGTCATCGATCTGCTGGTTCATCCCCAAGCAGGCGGCGACTTCTTCGTTGCTCGGATTCTTGAGCACCACGGAACCGCGGCAGACCACGACCGGAATGTCTTCGACCTTGACCCGGAAGCGGTCCAGCAATTCGCGGACCGATGCGTCGCTGTCGACATCGAGATTCACGAACGGATAGGTGTTGCGGGTCAGGAACTGCTGCAGCCGAAGGGTACCCGCGGAATGCATTGAGCCCAGCAACACGACGTCACTGCTTTGCGTCGAAATGAGGGCCGCGCGCCGCAAAATAAAGGCGCGCATGAAGAGCTCGCTCAGTTCCGCGTCGGTCTGAAAAATCGTGCGCAGATGCGTCTCGTCGATCGACAGCACCTCGCCGCCTTCGCGCACGCGCATGCGCACCACCGCGCTGATGCCGCGCAGGGTGCCCACGTCGCCGGAAAAACTTCCCGCGGTGTGGACAACGATGAGTGTCTCCCCGGTTAGGGTTGGCTGCACGATCTCGATGCTTCCGGAAAGAACGACATACATCGGCAGCCGGTCGCCGGGCTCGGCCAGCACCTCGCCCTTTTGAATGACGCTCTTGCGGCCATGCGAACTGAGGCGAGCGATTTGCACCGGCGTGAGGTGCGGAAACATCTGCTCCCTGCGGCCGGCGTACGGCGATTGCGCGATGGAACCTTCGAGCTTTGCTTCGGTGTTCACGGGCTCGGATATTGCGACTAGAGCTTTTGCACGACAACCCGGCCCTGCGCGTTCACATACACGTGATAGCGGTTGCCGTCCTTACAGGTTGCGGTGTAGTCGCTGTCAGCATTGCGTTTGGCGTTGATCACCTGATCGCAGGTCATCCCCTGAAGTGCAATGGTCGCTTTGAGATCCTTGCTGAATCCTGAATCATCGGCAGCCAGAACCGGAGCGGTACCGACTGTGGCGGCCATCATCAATGTAAGAGCAAATATACGCAGTGCCATGCCATTCTCCTAAACAAAAATCCTAGATCTTCGCCAACTTATCGGGGTCCGCGAGAATGTTCCAAATCGCTTCTTTCGAGGACGAGATCGCCGCGGCGAGCGGCGGATCGCCGTCCTGCAGCAGGCTCAAGACTTTCAGCAGCAGCAAATCGTAACGCTGTCGGAACTCCGGTCCAGGCGGTGGCCTGGCTCTTTTATACAGCGCGCGAAAATCCCCGAGCAGATCGTCGACCTGGTTCTTCAGTGACAGCTTTGTGAAGACCCCAATCGCCTTGGTGTCCCTAAGGCGCTGCTCCAGGCTCGCAAGATCAAGAGTGGGCGCTGCCGGCGCCGCGACCGGCGGCGCAGCGACAGGCGGCGGTTTCGTTGCAGCCACGCTCGCCGATTTGTTCGGAGAACTCGGCGGCGGCGCTTTCGTTTTCGCAGGACTCTCTGCGGGAACAGCGCTCGCAGGGTCAGACACAGGTGCAGGTGCGGGTGCAGGTGCCGGTGCCCGTATGGGTGCGGGTGCCGGTGTGGCTGTGGGTGCGGGTGCCGGTGTGGCTGTGGGTGCGGGTGCGGGTGCCCGTGTGGGTGCGGGTGCCGGTGTTGGTGCGGAAGCGGGCGGTGGCTGAGACGGCTGCGGCTGGGGCGATGGGGCTGTCACCGGTGGCCTCATCCACGCACAGCCGGCCGCGAGCAGAACCGCGGCTAACCCGCCAACCAAAGAACGCCGCAGGGTTTGTGTGTCCATGATCTGCATGAAGAAAAGCGGGACTCACCGCTCCGGCGGTCAGTCTTCTCTCACAACGTATTGAACGATGCCGAAATTCTTGCATTCGAGCACAAAGTAGCTCCTGGGAGAACTCTGCCGCACCCGCAGGCGGAGACAAGCCCAAACGCTGTGAGACTTCAGCATCATGACGCGCCTCCTTGAGCAGAAGTATTTGTATTAATTGGTCGGGGCGACAAGATTCGAACTTGCGACCCCTTGCACCCCATGCAAGTGCGCTACCAGGCTGCGCCACGCCCCGACCGAGACCGAGAATGATAGCCCAATTGGGCTCCAAGATCTTGAATGCTGCTCGAGGCCTGTCTTAACGGCGCAGAATCTTGATCAGCTCTTCCAGCTCCAATCGCATTTGATGAATCAGCTGTTGGCTTTGATTGAGGTCCACCTGCGCATCGTCGCCGGTGAGACGATTGCGGGCCCCGCCAATGGTAAAACCCTGCTCGTACAGCAGGCTGCGAATTTGCCGAATGATCAGCACGTCTTGGCGCTGATAGTAGCGCCGATTGCCGCGGCGCTTGACCGGCTTGAGCTGTGGGAATTCCTGCTCCCAATAGCGAAGCACGTGGGGTTTGACGCCGCACAGATCGCTCACTTCGCCGATGGTGAAATAGCGTTTCCCCGGAATCGGCGGCAGTTCGCTATTGTTGCTTGGTTCCAGCATATGCCTCGACGCGCGCCTTCAGTTTCTGACCAGGACGGAATGTGACAACGCGACGGGCGCTGATGGGAATTTCCTCACCCGTTTTAGGATTGCGCCCAGGGCGGCGATTCTTATCCCGCAAGTCAAAATTACCAAACCCGGATAGCTTGACTTGTTCCCCCGAGGATAGCGCAGCACGAATCTCCTCGAAAAAAAGATCGACGAGTTCACGTGCCTCGCGCTTATTGAGCCCCAATTGATCGAATAGGGCTTCGGCCATTTCCGCCTTTGTCAGGGCTGCCATGCTTATTGATCTCTTATTGTGGCGCTCAATACATCCCGTAACCGGGTAGCCACCGCGGCTACCACGGCATCTGCGTCGATGTCAGTAAGAGTGCGGGAAGAGTCCTGTAAAATCAAGCCTAAAGCGACACTTTTTCGTCCAGTTTCTATGCTGGGGCCCCGATAGACATCGAATACCCGCAGCTCGCTCAATAGACCTGACGCGCTAACAGTAACATTTTCCTGCAAAACTGCGAGGGGGATGCTTTCATCGACCACGATGGACAAGTCCCTCCGGACACTCGGAAACTTCGATATCTTATGCCATTTCAATACTTTAGAACGAAATGCTGATTTAATTTCTAGTTCAAATAAAAATGCGGTCGCCGGCAAATAGAGTGCTTTCTGCACTTGAGGATGAATCTCTCCAATCCAGCCGATTGGCTTGTCGTCGCGGTAAATTCGCGCCGCGCGGCCGGGCCGCAATACGGACAGTGAATCCGGTTCGAATGTGATCCCGGCCTCCTCCCCGGTCAGCGTCAATGCTTCGAGCACATCGCCCTTCACATCGTAAAAGTCCACGGGTTCGCTCTGACTGCCCCACTGCTGCGGCCAGCGCGTGCCCGTTGCAATGCCGGCCAGGGTTTCGATTTCCTGCAACTCCTGACTTTGTGCATTTTTCGAAACGTTGAACTTGTTGCCGATCTCGAATAGCCGCACCCGGGTTTGCTGCCTTCTCAAGTTTTCGCGGCAGGCATGGATAAGCCCGGGCCACAGCGACACGCGCATCTCGCTCAAATCGGCCGAAATGGGATTCGCAAGCTTCAGTGTCGGCGTGTCCGGAAATAGTTGTTGCTGCATGAGAGGATCGACAAAGGCGTAGCTGATGATTTCGCGATAGCCTCGGTCCGCCATCGCCGCCAGAATGCGCTCGTTCGATACGCGCGCTTCAGTCGCGGTGCCTGGTATCTGCTGCGCGATCGCGTGAACCTCCGGGATGCTGTCGAAGCCCCTAAGCCGGGCGACTTCCTCGATGAGATCCGCTTCGATTCGAATATCGAAGCGATGCGCGGGCTTGCGCACGCGCCAACCGTCAGGTGTGGTTTCGACAGCCTCGCTGATCGCTCCCAAGACTGCCCGCACTTCGTCGTCGGGCACAGGCGCGCCCAGCATTCGCGTCACGCGATCGCGGCGCAACGGCACCCATGTCTCATCGTGTGCGCTTGCAGCGCCTCGCGTCACTTGTACCGGTCCCGGCGCGCCGCCAACACAGGCTTGCAGCAGCGCCGTTGCCCGCTCGATGGCAATCGCCGGCAAAGTGGGATCCACGCCGCGCTCGAAACGTTGCGCAGCATCCGTGAAAAGCCCCAACCGGCGCGCGCGTCCCGAAACAGCATCCGGTATGAAATGAGCTGACTCCAACAGCACGTCGGTGGTGGAGTCGGAAATGGCGGTACGCCGCCCTCCCATGATCCCCGCCAGGCCGATCGCGCCGCTCGCATCCGCGATGACCAAGACTTCAGGATCGAGTTCGTACTCCTTGTCGTCCAGCAGTGTGATGCGCTCCCGAGGTGCAGCCGCGCGTACCGAAATGCCTTTTGCCAGTTTCGCCACATCGTAGGCATGCATGGGTTGTCCCAACTCGGTCATGACGTAGTTGGTGACATCGACGATAGCGGAAATGCTGTTGATACCAACGCGGCGCAAACGCTCACGCAGCCACTCGGGAGACTGCGCGTTCGGCCTCACGCCGCGAATCACACGAGACGCAAATACCGGGCATCCCGGCGATTCGAGCGACACCGGGAAAACGACCGCTTGATTGCTGCCGATGGGGGCAACCGAGTACTGGATGTAGCGCCGCTCTCGAGCCGCACTGTAGTCGCGGGCGATGCCGAACACGCTCATGCAATCGCCACGATTCGGCGTCGCATTCACGTCCAACACGCAGTCATCCAGATCCAGCGCCTCACGCACGTTTTGATTCAGCGGCAGTGAGTCATCAAGTTCCATGATGCCGTCGTGCTCGTCGCCAAGGCCCAGTTCACGCGCCGAGCACAACATGCCGTTGGATTCCTGGCCGCGCAGCGTGGCACGCTCGATGAGCACATCGTTCGGCAACCGGGCGCCCACCGTGGCGACGGCCACTTTGAGACCCGCGCGGACATTCTTTGCGCCGCACACGATCTGCAGTCGATTCTCACCGTCAGTGGTCACCTGGCAAAGCGATAGTTTTTCGGCATCCGGATGGCGGCCGGCTTCCAGCACCTGCCCCACGACGACGCCGGAAAAGGGCGGCACTACTACGCCCACGGACTCGACTTCCAGGCCGGCCATGGTGAGCTGCGCGGCCAGCTCTTGGGGCGATGCGCTGATGGACGCAAATTCCTTCAGCCAGTGATAAGTCACTTTCATATCCGGCGCGCGCTCACGGAAACTGCTTGAGGAATTGCAGGTCGTTCTCGAAGAACAAGCGCAGGTCATCGACGCCATAGCGCAGCATGGCGAGGCGATCGATTCCCATGCCGAAGGCATAGCCCTGCCACTTTTCGCTGTCGATGCCCGCCGCCACCAGAACATTGGGGTGAATCATCCCGCAGCCCAAGATCTCGAGCCAACCCGTGTGCTTGCAAACCCGGCACCCCTTGCCGTCGCAGAACACACACTCGATATCCGCTTCAGCGGAAGGCTCGGTGAACGGAAAATACGAAGGCCGCAGCCGCATCCCCAACGGCCGTTCGAAGAACTGCTCGAAGAAGGTGTGCAGCATTGCCTTCAAGTTCGCGAAACTGACGCGCTCGCCGATCACCATGCCTTCGACTTGATGAAACATGGGCGTATGCGTCATGTCCGAATCGATGCGATAAACGCGGCCCGGGGCGATGATGGCCAAGGGAGGCGGTTGGGAACGCATGGTTCGAATCTGCACCGGTGAGGTATGCGTGCGCAGCAACCTGCCGTCGGGGAAGTAGAACGTGTCATGCATGGCGCGCGCGGGATGATTCCGCGGGATATTGAGCGCTTCAAAATTATGGAAGTCATCTTCGACCTCCGGCCCAGACACCACGCTGAACCCGGCTTGGGCAAAGATTTGCTCTATCCTCAGGCGCGTGCGCGTGACGGGGTGCACGCTGCCCATATCCGGGCCGCGGCCCGGCAAGGTGACATCAATCGCCCCTTTGGCCAGTTCCCTCTGCATGGCGGCCTGCTCGAGGCGGATACGATGCATCTCAAGCGCGGCATGAATGGCCGCCTTGGCATCGTTGATTCGCTGGCCCGCCGCGGGACGTTCGGAGGCCGAGAGCGCCCCTAAGCCCTTAAGCTGCTCGGTGAGAAGCCCTTTCTTGCCGAGCAGACGCACGCGAACCTCGTCCAACGAACTTAAGTCCATCGACGCGTCCACATCGGCGAGCGCTTGGTTCACAAGCGCCGACAAGGATTCCGCTGCGCCCACGACCTTACGCCGCGAGGCTGGCTTTGGCCTTTTCCGCGATTGCCGTAAAGGCCGGCATGTCGTGCATCGCCAAATCCGCAAGCACCTTGCGGTCGATGGCCAGACCTGCCTTGTTCAGCCCGTCGATGAGCGTGCTGTAGGTCATGCCGCAAAGGCGGGATGCCGCGTTGATGCGCGTGATCCACAATGCGCGGTACTCACGTTTCTTCTCGCGCCGGCCGCGATATGCATACTGGCCGGCCTTGATGACCGCCTGCTTGGCGGTGCGAAAGACCTTGCGGCGGGCATTGAAATAGCCTTTCGCTTTCTTGAGAATTTTCTTGTGCCGCCGACCCGCGACGACACCGCGTTTAACTCGTGCCATATTTTATCTCCTGACTCTTTAAGCGTTCGGCAAACATTGTCTGATGCGCTTCACGTCAGACTCGCTGACGTGCATTTCGCGGCGCAGCTGGCGCTTACGCTTGCTCGGCTTTTTCGTCAGGATATGACGACGGTGGGACTGACCGCGTTTGAAGCCATTCGCTGTTTTGCGAAAACGCTTCGCCGCAGCCCGTTTAGTTTTCAACTTGGGCATGATCGACTCCTAATTTATAGCCCTGCTCACAGGCACTCCAGCAAAGAATCGGTATCCTTTGAAAGACTGCCGCTACAGGCGGGGTGGCAAACTTTTTTAAGGTCTGCCGCTCACTTCTTTTTGGGCCCGAACACCATGATCATCTGCTTGCCTTCCATCAGCGGGTTCTGCTCCACCACCGAATACGGTGCGAGGTCTTCAGAGATCCGCGTGAGTAGTCGTCTGCCGATGTCCTGGTGCACGAGCTCACGGCCGCGGTAACGCAACGTCACCTTGGCCTTATCACCCTCGGTCAGGAAGCGAATGATGCTACGCAGTTTGACCTGGTAGTCCGCCTCTTCCGTCCCGGGACGAAACTTTACTTCCTTGACTTGAATCTGCTTCTGCTTACGCTTCGCCGCGTGCGCCTTCTTGTTTTG
>Ga0137413_10000075_pt1 | contig 23213 bp, 14 predicted proteins | sample CZODoug2_1_16fun_FD_108280 | JGI IMG/M metagenome (GOLD analysis project Ga0137413, IMG submission 108280) | Vadose zone soil fungal communities from Angelo Coast Range Reserve, California, USA - CZODoug2_1_16fungal (Illumina Assembly) | ecosystem: Environmental > Terrestrial > Soil > Vadose... | reverse complement strand
GTGACAGCGTCTTCGTAGCGACCAAGCCGCGCCGCGACCTCTGCCAGCATGCGCAATGCAGCGACGTCAGTGGGGTATTTTTTCAGATGTGCGCGCAGCAGCGCCTCGGCTTGCGGAATCTCGTTCTGGCACAGCGCCGCAGCGGCGGTGAGCAGGCGCGGGTCCTTGGTCGATGCCCTGATGTTTTGCGCATAAGCAGCATCGGCGCCCGCTGCATCACCCGCATTCGTCAGCTCATCGCCGAGCGCGCGCCACGCATCCGCCATGTCAGGCTTGAGTGTCACGGCGCGCTGCAGCGCAGTGATCGCGGCGGCGTTCCTGTCCAGGCTGCTGAGCGCCAGCGCCAGTTCGTAGTGCGCCAGCGCCCATTGGGGATGCATGGCCGCAAGCGGACCCAGTACGTCCAACGCCGCAGCCGCATCGCCGCCCTTCCGTCGCGCGACGCCCAGTAGCAGTGTTGCCGGCGGATGAGCCGGAACTGCCTTGAGGATCTCGCCGGCCTGCTCAGCTGCGAGGACAGGATTGATCTCCAAGAGACGCGTGGCGTGCCCCACCGCGACGTCAATGGAACCGACCGGTTCCGGGGCTTTGCTCATTTCGGATCCTTCAGTTGCCGTCAATGCCATGAGATATGAAACCGCCGCTCCCCGCTTGTCAACCGCGGATCGTCAATTGGCAGAGTGCGTGTTTCGTTTGTCAAAGCCTGAGGAAATAGGGAATTGCGACGAGCACAATTCCGATCGTAATGAGCAGAATAGGGTTGGATACGAAGTAGGGAAAGATCATCAGAGCCAGGCCACAGACCAATGGGACAACAGCCCTCTGTTTCCGGCCATAGATGAGAAAGCCAAGCCCGATTGAGCCGAATAGCAAACCCCAAAGGAGAGACGAGGTGTCCAATGTGCTGCAGATCTACTCGATCTGGCTGTATGCTGCAAACGCATACACTAGGACTTCAATTCGCGCAATTCCGGGGAACACCATAGTGACGACACCAGCCGGCGCGTCCAAAAAGACCTTGGCGGGACTAGCGCCTCCACCTTTGAAGCCCGCCTCATTTCTGGCTACCGTGCGTTCCACCAAGGGTAATCCTTTTGAAATCATTCCGCTGCAGGCCTATGAGCAGCCATTCTACCTATCGAAGTGGCTCCTGGGTCCCGTGCTCATGGTCAACGACCCGGAAGGTGTGCGTCGCGTCCTTCTGGATAACGTAGCCAACTATCCCAAGGAGGAAATGGGGGATGAGTTTTTTTCGGCCATGTTCGGCGAAGGCCTGCTGAGCGCGCCGGGCGCCAAGTGGCGTACCCACCGCAAGGTGATGGCACCCTCCTTCGGCACGCGTACGGTGGAGTCTTATGCGCCGGCCATGGTCGAGACAACGGTCGCCTTTGCAGAACGTTGGGATGCGCTGCCCCAATCCTCGGAAATGGACATTGCCGCCGAGATGCAGGCGCTCACCTTGAAGATCATTTGCCGGACCATGTTTTCCTCGGACGCCGAGGAACTGGCGGCGCACGCGGGTCAGGCGCTCGATTTCGCGCAGGCATCTTTGGAATTCGGCCTGCTCGATGTTCTGCCGCTGATCGGACCCTGGCGCATCAAGCGCAAGCAAGAGGCCATCCGCGCACACTTCAAGGGCATGGATGCGGCCATCTATCGACTGATCGGCGAGCGCGAAAAGATTCACAATGAGGCGCCCAAGGATTTTTTGACCCGTCTCGTCGCCGCGAAGGATCCGGACGATGGTGTGGGCTTGAACGCCAATGAAGTGCGTGACGAGGTGATCACTATTTTCATGGCCGGCCATGAGACCACCGCCGTGACCATGACCTGGGTGTGGTACTTGCTGTCGCAGCATCCCGCCGAAGAAGCGATGCTGCACCGGGAATTGGATGCGGTACTCGGCGGCAGAATCCCCACCGTGGAGGATCTGCCCCATCTGCCGTACACACGCATGGTCATCGAGGAAACGATGCGCGTCTACCCGCCGGCGCCCGGGATTTCCCTGAGAGAGGCCAAGGAAGCCGACGAGTTGTGCGGCTTCAAGGTGACGCCGGGACTGCAGGTTTTGGTGTCGCCGTGGATATTGCATCGCCATCGGCGTCTCTGGGATGACCCGGAGCGCTTCGACCCAACGCGATTCGCCAAGGAGTCGAGCGAGAAGCGCCCGCGCTTCGCGTACCTACCCTTCGGAGGCGGCCCGCGAGTGTGCATCGGCGCAACCCTCGCCATGACCGAAACGATATTGATCCTCGCCGTGCTCGCCCAGCGATTTCGCCTGCGGCTCAAGGAAGGCGAAGAGGTTACGCTGCAAACTCGCATCACCTTGCGCCCTAAGAATGGAATGATGACTATTTTGGAGCGCCGCGAACCCGCGGCACAGCCGGATCGCGGTCAGGAACCGCCACCGCAGCAGGCTGCGATTCGCTAGCCCGTTGGACGGTTTTAAGGCAGAAGTTCGGCAAGCCGCTCTCGCATGAAGGTCTCGGACGAGACCACACGTCCGTCGGAGAATCGAATCTGGTAGGGCGTTCCCGACGTCGAGGAGACCGATGCACATAGTCGGATAAAATCATCAGCGGTCGCGACTAGGGACCCGGCCATCCGTCGCTTCAATCGCAGGTGATCCGCGGCCGCTTTTGCTTCGTACGCGACACCATTGCGTACAAATTGGGCATTCTGCAAGGATTCGATGCTGGCGATCAGGTAGTCGATCTTCTTCTCTTCCACTGGCATCGGGGTCCCGGCAAACGTCAGAGCGCCAAGTGAGAGGAGGAATATGCTGATCAGGACACGCATATTGGCCTTTGGCAGCCATGTGATGTGTACGAATTCGCTTCTGCCGTCCATACGTGGTTATGACATAGCGGTCAAGCGCCATCAATACTCATACGTCCTGACGCCCTGCCGGTCCTTTAGGGGGCCGTTTCCAATTCGCTGCTTCCATATAGCGGGGAGTCCATCGGAATGGGTTCATTCCAAATGTAATGGCTGAACCAATCCAGATTCGCCTGGAGGAGCGCCAACGCGGATTTTGGCTTGTCGATGCCGTGGCCAAAGCCCGTATAAAGGATCAGGCGCGCATCGACGTGCTGATCGAGGAGACCGCGGTAGAGCTCAAAGGAGTCAGGAACCGGCACCCGCCGGTCTGCGCTGCCGTGCTGGATCAATGTCGGCGTTTTTGCTTGGCGGATCGTCGTGATCGGGGAAGTCTTGGCGTAGATCTGCGGATCGTCCCAGGGCGTTGCGCCCAGGTACTGCGGCGTAAACGGCGTGATGTCGGTGCTCACGTAGTATGTGGTCCAGTCGCTGATGCCGGCACCGACGGAAATTGCCTTGAAGCGGTCGGTGTGGGTGGTCAGAAACGCTGAGATGTACCCGCCCTGCGACCAGCCCATAGCCGCCAATCTGTTGGGATCCACGATGCCCTTGGCGATCAGCGAATCGACGCCGCTCATCACATCCCACATATCGCCGACGCCCAAGTTGCGCACATTCAGCGCGCGAAATGCGGCCCCGTATCCGGCACTGCCGCGATAGTTGGGCTCGAGGATCAGCGCGCCCTTGGCCAGAAACGCTTGCACAGGATAGGCATAGTCGTTGGGCAGAAACCGCGGCTGGGAAACACCGGTCGGTCCGCCGTGTATCTTGACCAGCAACGGGTATTTGCGCTTCGGGTCATAGCCTGCGGGCTTGTGCAGCACGCCTTCGATGAGTGTGCCGTCCTTGCTTTTCCATGACACGGCCTCCACGCTGCCGAGCTTCCAACCCCGGACTTGCGCGGTGAGATCGGTGAGTTTTTTCGGCGCGAAGCTACGGCTGCTCGAGATATAAAGCTCGGTCAGATGCGTTGCATCGTCCGCCGTGAAGGCAATGGAACCGCCGTCAGGCGTCATCGACGCCTCGTCGATAATCAAGGCGCCATCCGCGGACACCGGTTGCACCTGAAATGTCGCTGCGTCCAAACGAAACAGTCGCGCGGTCATTCTCTGCGAAGCACGGAAGTACAGTCCGTTGGGGGCCCAGTTGAGCGCCTGCGGATCCTCATCGAAATTCTTGGTCAAATCGCGAACATCGGCGGCGGTCTTTGCAGGTTTTGCCAGGACAGTTGCCAGATCAACCTGCGCGATGTGAGTATTGGCATAGAAAAATTTTGGCTGCCCGAGACTGCTGATAAACGCGAGCTGCGTGCCGTCCGGGGAGAACATCGGCGATCTGTCGGGGCCCGGGAGCGCCACGATCTTGGACACCGTTGCAGCAGCGGACGAGCGCGGCAAGTCCATCAGGTAGATGTCCTCTTCCTTGGCAAATGCCAGCAACGGATTGTGGCCTGCGCCGAAGGCGACGCGTGCGGAATCCGGCGAGATGGCGAATGAGTTGATATTGAGTGTGGGCTCAAAGGTCAACTGCCTTGCGGTTTGCGGTGCCGTCGCTTTTAGCGCGGCCTCTGCGTCCACCCACCACAGTTGATTCTGCTCGTAATCCTTTTCGATGACGTCGTATGCGCTGTAGCGCTCCTTGCGTGCTTTGCTCGCCTTGCTGGGGCGCACAGCAGCGGTAAACAGTATCGACCGGCCGTCCTTCGCCCAATGAAAGTCTTCCACGTTGGTCGGGGATTTCGTGAGCGGCCAGGCCTCTCCACCATCCGGCCGGATGACCCAGATCTGCTTCGCGGCTGGCTTCGCCGCGTCTGCCGCGTCGACCTTGTCGGCATCTTTAGCCGCGACATCCTTTTGAACCGCCGCGGGCGGCTCCACGGCATACGCTTCACGCTCAGTCAGGAACGCGAGCCAACGCCCGTCCGGCGACCATTGCGCCGGGCCGGCGGATTTTTTCCCGCGCGTGAGCTGAACCGTTTCGCCGCCGGCGACATTGACGCGCCAAAGCTGCCACACAAACTCGTTCTCTTTCCAGTTGGTCTCGCGCTGCAGGTAGGCGACCGAGCGCGCGTCGGGTGAAATCTCGGGTGCGCGGATACTATTGCGGCTCAAGGATTCGGCAAGCGTGGCCTCGTGCACATCCTGGGCCAAAGCACACATCGGAACCGCGGCTAACAGGAGAAGCGCCGAGCCGGGTCGGAAACGCCGGAGTCTCTTCATATTGTGATCACCCAAAATGCGCGGTTAGTTACCCACATGCGTCGGCATCGGCGGCGCGGATTTCAACGGTACCTGCGGGGAGCTCTTGAGCTGCCCTAGAACCTCGGCGATGGCGGCGTCCAATTGCACATCGGTGCCCCTGTTCACCGCCAAGGGGTCCAAGGGAACCTCGAGATCAGGCGCTACGCCCTCATTCTCGACACGCCATTCGCCCTCCGGCGTGAAGACGCGGAAGAATGGCACCGACAGGAAGCCGCCATCGATCAACGCTGGGTTGGCGGAAATCCCAATCAGGCCGCCCCAGGTGCGGGTGCCGATGAGTTTGCCCAATCCAAGACGCCTGAACCCGTACGGCAGATAGTCACCGCCCGAACCCGCATCCTGATCGATGAGCATCGCCTTTGGCCCGTAGATGGCTGCGGCCGGCGTGTTGAATATCAGTCCGTCACGGTCTTTCCAGCCGGAAAGATACTTCCGATTCAGCACTTCCAACACATAGTTGGCTGCCTGGCCGCCGTTGTTGCGACGATCGTCGACGATGAGGCCGGGCTTGTCGACTTGCGCAAAGAACATCCGGTTGAAGAAGGTGTATCCATCGTCGGCGGTGTCGGGCAAGTACACGTATGCCACCTTGCCGTCGCTCTTGCGCTCCACGTAGTCTCGATTCGCTTCGACCCAAGCCCATTGGCGCAGCGCAGCCTCATTGGGAACGGGTATTACAACCGCGGTGTGCATCCCCTTCTGAGTGCCGTCGCGACTCACGGTTAGTGAAACTTGTTTTCCGGCTGTGCCCTCGAGCAGCGAGAAAATGTTCACCGACCCATCCAACGGGTGACCATTGATCGCCAGTATCGCGTCGCCCTCGGCGACATCCACCCCCGCCGTTGCGAGCGGCGCGACCAGAAACGGATTCCAGCGATCGCCGCGATAGATCTTGTCAATACGATAAAGATTGTTTTCGACCTTGAAATCGGCGCCGAGCAGCCCGCCGCCAACGGGGGTGCCCGCATACAGGTCACCGCCGCCGATGCGGTTATGCCCCACCTGCATCTCGCCGATCATCTCGACCAGCAATTCGTTGAGGTCCTCCCGTCGCTGCACGAACTGCAGCAGCGGCTCATAGCGAGCGCGGATCGCGGCCCAAGGCAGTCCGTGCATGTTCGGATCGTAGAAGTATTGCTGCTCCATGCGCCAGGTCTCATCGAAGATCTGGCGCCATTCTTGACGCGCATCGACGAGCATTCGCATGCCGCTCAAGTCAACGGGTTTCGACTCGAGCTTTTCATTGGCGTCGGCCACCTCCAATTTTCCCTCGCCCATCGTCAGCAGCAGCTTTTTCGCATCCGCACTGGCAGAAAGGTCGACAAGATGCGCCTTCAGCAGCTTCTCCTCCCGATCCTCGAAATTGAATCGATAAAGATCGGCATCTGCGTCCTTGTTGGGACCCGGTGGTTCTGTGGTTGACCCAGGCTGGCGCCGGGCGATGTAGAACAAGGCTCCGTCGGAGGCGACGACAAGACGTTCATAATTTCGTTCCGCAACCGGGATCGGCACGAAGCGCTGCGACAGACCCGACAGATCGATGCGGGTAGGCTTGACCGGTTTGTCAGCCTTTCCATCCTCATCGGGCTTATTTGACTTGCCGGTCTTCTCGGTCTTCTCGGTCTTTTCGGTGTCCTTATCTTTGTCCTTGCTCTTGCTGCCCTTGGCTTCCTCATCGCCGCTCTTGGGCGGCAACGGCGAGTGCCCATCGGCGGACAGCACCGCCGCATAGAGGGCCATGCGCAGCGGCCGTTCTTGCGTCGACATGTCGAGCGAGACGCGCGTGGGGCCGGCGTCGATCGAGGCCGTAAAATACAGCAGATCGTTGCCGCCGAATACCGGTGTATCGGTTTGCACGAAAGAGTCCGCGAGATCGAAACTCTTGGCGCCGACGAAGCCATGCAGCCGCACACGCGTGAGGTAATTCTCGCCCACCAGCGTATAGGCGATCCACTGGCCATCGGGTGAGAACTCTACCTGGAACGGGTGTCGCCGAGGGCTCGTGTCGATGAGAGTGACAGCATCAGTGACGAGATCGATTGCATAGAGTCGCAAGTGGTTGTCTTGAAACACGACGCGGCGAGCCTCGGGTGACCAGCCGAGCAAGGTGAGATAGCCCACATTCCCCAACGCGTGTCGGATTGGTTTCTCGAGCCCGATGGCATCGCGCACCAACAAGACCTGAGTGCCGCCCTCATCGCTCAAATAGGCAATGCGCTGACCGTCTTTGCTCCACACGGCATCCGACTCGCGTACCCCCGAGCTCGCCGTCAGGTTGCGCACCGAACCATCCTTGACCGGGACACTGAAGATGTCGCCGCGTGCCGTTATCAGTACGCGTTTGCCGGCGGGTGACAGATGCGCGGACGTGAGGTTCTTCGAAGCGTCCTTCCATTGCGGTCGCGCCTGAATTGATTGCAGTTCCAGATGGATGGAGATCGGCTGAATCTGTCCGCTGGCCACGTCCAGGGTCTTCAGCTGACCCCCTGCTTCGTAAACGATGGTGTGGTCGAATGCCGCGGCATTGCGCACATCCCACTGCGTTTCATGCGTTAGCTGCCGCAGCGAGTGTGCGTGGGCGTCATATAGGTACAAATTGGCGGCGCCTTCGTTGCGGTCGGATATGAACGCGATGTCATCGCCGATCCACATGGGATTGCTATCGGAGGCATTTACATGCGGAATTTTCTCGAGTTGATTGCTGATCGGGTCAATAATCCAAATGGGTGGCGTGTCTCCGCCGCGATGTTGACGCCAACCGCTGACGCCGGCATAGGCCATGATGTAGGGGCGATAGGCCAGGCGCTTACCATCGGCCGACCAAGCGCCCTCGACCGCGACTGCATTCATCACCTTCTTCTCGTATCCGCCGGTGAGCGGGACCTCGAACAGCTGACTACTGCGGCTGTTGGCGATCTCCCGGTTCGAAGTAAACAGCACCCGCTTGCTATCGGGGCTCCAGCCCGTAACCAGGTCCGCCGCCGGGTGCCACGTAAGCCGCCGCGGTTGACCGCCTTCGACCGACACGACGTAAACGTCCGTGTTGTTGTCGTAGGCCGCTGAAAACGCGATCCACCGGCCGTCCGGCGAGAAATGCGGCGCAAATTCCGACGCGGGATGCGTTGTGATTCGTGCCGGCCGGTGTCCGTCGCGATCGCTTATCCAAATGTCACCGCCGAAAACAAAGGCAAGATGCTCTCTGGATAGGGAGGGCTGGCGTAGCAAGCGCGTGCCCGAATCGTCGGCTGCATCGGCAGCGGTACTTTGATAAAGAACAAAAAATGCCAAAAGTTGAAAAAGAAATGCGCGCGCCTGCATAACACTCCCACGGGTTTTACTCAAAGGGTCCGCTGTTGCGGACGAGACAATAGCAAATGTACCCGTTACCGTGCGCGCAAGGTGATTTGGTCAGCCTCTTCCGTAGCCTGTAGATCGAAAGCGCGCTCCAAGCTTTTGACCCATCCAGCAATGTTCTCGCGCTCGACCGTGCCGGTAATCACCAGCGCGCCCACATCGTCACTTGCCGACACAATGGGCTTCTGCGCGTAGCGATTCACATCCTCGAGCACGTAGCGCAGCGGTTGCAGATGAAATGCCAGATGTCCGGTCTGCCAGTCGGTGGCGGGATTTTCCATCTTGGTCGGTTCCTCGATTCCAGCGCTGCCGGCTGTGGTTTGTTGTCCGGCGACCAGATGAACACTGCGCAGCTTGGGCTTGAATTCATGCAGCACCGACACCGGCAAAAAATGGCTCACCGGCTCAACCACGACACGGCCTTCCGTCACAGAGACGACGGCTCGATCGCTGTCCCGCTCCACATTGAACGCGGTTCCCACTGCGACAATGGTCGCATCCCCGGCATGCACTTTGAATGGTCTGGCCGCGTCTTTGGCCACCGTAAACAGCGCCTCACCCTTGGTGAGTTCAATGTTTCGTTCTTTTTCGGACAGTGCCACCGTGATGTACGTGTCGGCAGCGAGGGCAATGGTCGAGCCATCGCTCAACGCGACCGTGCGATTTTCCCCGATCGCAGTCGAAAACGTATTCGCCGCGGGTGGCGTTTTCCAGAATAGAAATGCCAGCGTGAGAATGGCGAATGTGGCGGCAACGGCAATGGCCGTCCACGGCCGCCGCACATCTGGCTGATCCCAATCCTTGATCGGAACCGAAGCATCGTAGCGATCGCGGGCAAATTGACGGGCTGACACTGCGGAAGGCGCGGGCACGTCACGCAACACTTGAGATATCTCTTCGATGCGCGCAAAGGCTTGCGCGTTGGTTGGATTCTCATTGAGCCAAGCCTGCCACGCCAGCGTGTCTTCGATCGAAACGTCGGTACTTTGCAGGCGCACGAGCCAATCGGCGGCCGCCAGGTGTGTGGGGTCGCGTTCGATGTCGGTCGAGAATGGTATGGCTTGCTTAGTCATTGCGTTCAACGTCTATATATTGGCGGCAGTGAAGCAAGGCGCGTACCACGTACTTGCGTACCATGCTGTCGGTGATGCCGAGCTGGGCGGCGATGGTGGCGGCGTCAAGTCCCTGGATTTGGTTCATGACGAATGACTCGCGGCACTTTGCCGGCATGGCCTCGATTAGGATCCCTAGGTGGCGCAGAGTTTGTTCACCCGACAATTGCCGTTCCGGCGTGCGGTTTTCGGTCAACTCCGTAAAGAGCTGGCGACCGGCCATTCTGTCGTAGTTCTGGTGTCGTCTGCGCCGGTCGATCGCTATGTTCGCGGCAGTTTTGAAGAGGAATGCGCGCAGGTAACTGACGGCACCCGGCTGGTCCAAACTCAAAAGTCGCACATAGGCTTCTTGGGCGACTTCGAGCGCCTCGTTGTGCGATCCGACTCTTCCCCGCAGGAAGCGGATCAAGGCCTCGTTGTGCTCACGAAACAGCCGCTCAACGACTTGAGCACGCGATCCCTCGTGATCGGGCTCTGAGTCAGCCACCGGGTCGGCTTTGGGCGGCAACATCGCGGGTTTCACCATGGCGGGGTTTTCGGGCGCTTCAGTTTAACCTAGACGAACGGGGCGCCGAAAACGGGAATCTGTGTGTGGTTTTCTTTCCCGCCGTCCGTGTTGCTGATACAACCACTAGGTGGAGGATTTGCTGCCGTAGCGAAAACGCCACGGAAAAATAAATCGAGAAAATCCTCAAAATCCGTTCCCAAATTCAAAATCTCATTCGTCTAATCCCCTAGAAGCGGCCATCAAGCCGTACAGGGGAAGGGAATGAATGCGAACACGCTTGGTCGTCTGTGTGCGTGCGGCACGAAAGTGTTGCTTTTAGTCCTAGCGCTATCCGTTGCCGCCGGCGTTCGGCCGAGCTTGGCGGCGATTGACCTTGGGCAGCAGAGACAATTTGACATCGAGCCGCAACAGCTTTCCTCCGCGCTGTTGAAATTCTCGGCGCAGTCGGACATCCAGGTCACCGTTCCCGGTCAGCTTGCGGAAGGGAAGCAATCCCCTGGGGTCGTCGGCAGGTTCAACGCAGGTAGCGCGCTGGCGATCCTGCTCAAGGACACCTCGTTGCATTACGACGTGGTCGATGGCAGCACGGTGGTCATCGCAGGACCTGCCGATCGCAAGGCAGCGCGCAACGATTATCAAAAGATTTCCAATCCGGTGCCGACCGCGGCGTCGGCGGCGGCATCTTCGAGCCAGGAAATCAGGCTCGCACAGGCGCCTTCTACAACCGCGCAGACAGCCCAAGTTCAGAACTCGAGCGCGGCACCCTCTGCGCAGCCTCTCGAGAATCTCGCCGAGATCGTGGTCACCGGTACTTCCATCAAGGGCCTCGACGCCGTAGGCGCGCTACCCGTGACGGTGCTCAAGGCCGAAGACATCGCGAGAACCGGTGCGACCTCTGCGGAAGATCTTTTCCGCTACATCAGTTCTGCCAGCAGTTCGGGCAGCACGGTCCAGGCTCAGGCCACCGGGTTCCAGACCGGCTCGATTTCCACCATTTCTCTGCGAGGCTTGGGCTCCTCTCGAACCCTGATCTTGATCAACGGCCGCCGATCCGCACCTTATGGCGGCGGCTCGGCCGGCACCGCCGGAAACTCGGTCGACATCAGCTCGATTCCCCTCGCGGCCATTGAACGGGTGGAAATCTTGCAAGACGGTGCCTCGGCGATCTACGGCAGCGACGCCATCGCCGGCGTGGTGAACTTTATTTTGAAGGAGAATTTTCAGGGTATTGATGCCAGCGTCTATGGGGGCGCTCCTACCCGGTCCGGCGGCGGCACTGAGCAGCAAGCCAACTTCTTCGGCGGCATCGGCGATTTGAAAACCGATCGCTACAATATCACCTTGGGTTTGAGCTTCGATCACACTCAAGACATCCTCGGCGCTTCGCGTCCCTTCGCGACTCGCTACAGCCCGCAATTCGGCAACGATGTCACCTCGTCGTTCGCATTTCCGGCCAACATCGCGGTATTTCCGGCGCCCCCCAAGGGCTCGCCGACCACGATTAATCCCGCGGTGGGACACTGCGCGCCATCGCTCAGTGACATCAACTTTCCGGCCCAATGCCGGTTCGACAACTCGCCCTACGATTCGGTGCAGCCTGATACGAAAAAGGCCAACGGGTCGTTGAACTTCCATTACCAGCTCACCGATACCACTCAGCTGTACGCGGAAGCGAGCTTCGCGCGTGTCGATACACTCACTCAGGTGCAGCCGGTACCGATCTCGTATCAGAATCCGTTGCTGCCCAGTAATCCGTATCTTGCGTTTCTCGCCGGTTTGCTGGCGACGCAATATCCGAACTATCACAACCCGGCCATTACGCCCACTGCCGCAGCGTTCCTCCTGCCGCCAACCAGCCCGTACTATCCGACCGCCTTCGCGGCGGCCAACGGCATGGCAGGTTTGCCGTTGAACTTGATCTATCGCGACTTCGCCAATGGCGTTCGCTTGGAAGAAGACACCTCCAACACCACCAGAGCGGTCGGCGGCTGGAAGGGCAATCTCGCGGGTTGGGATTTTGACACCGCGATCCTCTACAGCGAGGTCAAGGTGAAAGAGGATTTGAAATCCGGTTTCCCCTTGTATTCCAAAATCATGCCGGTTTTGGACACCGGCACCATCAATCCGTTTGGAGCGACCACCGATCCCGCTGCACTGGCAGCGGCCAAGGCCGCGGAATTCGTCGGTCAGGATTGGAATTCCAAGACATCGCTCACCAGTCTGGCGGGCACGGCCAGCCGTGCTCTGTTTGACCTGCCGGGAGGTGAGATGAAAGGCGCCGTGGGTGCAGAGCTGCGCCGCGAAACCTTCGTCTACAATCCGTCTGCCGCGATTCAAACCGGCAATATCACCGGACAAGGCGGCAACCAGCTGCCGGAAGATGCGGCGCGCAGTGTGGAATCGGCATTTATCGAAGTGAACATGCCGATCGTGCACGCGTTGGACGCTGACGCGGCGGTTCGCTACGACCACTACCAGGGCGTTGGCAGCACGGTGAACCCCAAAGGTTCGTTGAAGTTTCAGCCCATCGATGAGTGGTTGTTGCGCGCCTCGGTAGGTTCCGGTTTCCGCGCGCCTTCCTTGACTGACTTGTACGCGGCGCAGGCCACCAGCGTCACATCGAACGGCACGCGGGATCCGATCAAGTGCCCGAAGTTCGATCCCAACAACCCGGCCTGCAGCTTTCAATTCAGCACCGTGACCGGCGGCAACCCGAACCTTAAGCCGGAAAAATCGACCACCTTGACCTTGGGCACGGTGTTCGAACCTACGAAGAATTTGAGCCTTGGCGTGGATTCCTTCTTTATCTACTTGAAGAACGCGATTGTCGTCGGCGGTCTGCCGGTCGCGACGATTTTGCAAAATGCCGCTTCCGCGACGCAGTTTGCCAACCTGATCACGCGCGATGCCAACGGCAATATCGTCTTCATCAGCCAGACCAACGCGAATCTCTTCAAAGAGGATGTCAGCGGCATGGATCTCGATTTTAAATACGCCTTCGACATCGGCGATTACGGGCGAATCAGTCTGATAGGCGACGGCACCTACTACTATAAATTTGCAACGCAAAATCCGAACCTTAGCTGGACTAACCAAATCGACAAGGGCCTGACCACGGTCAGCGGCGTTATTGCACGTTGGCGCCATAGCCTCTCGTTGGTCTACGACATCGGTAACTGGGACGCGTCAGTGACCCAGCACTTCCAGAAGAGGTATCACGACTCCGCCGGCAACATCACGGGGGCGATTCGCGAAGTAGGCGCCTATGGAACCTACGACGGGCAGCTGTCCTATCACCTTGCCAAAGCGTGGACTCTCACCGCGGGCGTGATCAATATCGGCGACAAGCCCCCGCCATACGCCAACTACGCCTCTTCGGCGAACAACTTCGTCGGCGGTTACGACTTGTCGTATGGTGACCCGCGGGGACGGTTCGTCTATGGCCGTGTCGGATTCCAATTCCGCTAACAGCAAGAACGACTGCAAGCGATCCTAATAGGCCGCTCCAACCCGAGGCGGCCTATTGTTTGGGCGCCGCAAACGTAAGCGCGGCGCCTACATGAACAGCCGGAATAGGCGGACGAGGCTGCAGCGCAGCCTGCGCTATGCTCAGAGCATCAAAGAGGTGGAGCAATTATGGCTAGTACACAGAGCATATTTCGAGCCGGTATCATGTTGGGGCTGATTTCGTTGTCGACGGCGTGCGTCGTCGCTGAACCGCGCGAGCGCGAGGAGGGATACCGCGAGGGATACTACGATCGCGATCACCATCGCTACTACCACGAGCACGGGTGGCGCGATTGTACCGAGCGCGACGAACATTGCCGCTGATTGGCCAATGGCATGAGATAAACACCCGTCGCCAGGGTTGAGCTCTGGCGACGGGCGACTGCGGTTCACGTCACGGCGCCACGGTCCCGCAACGATTGAATCTGTGATTCGCTATAGCCCGCGGAGCGCAGCACGGTTTGAGTGTCGCTGCCCGCGGGTGAAGCTCCCTTCGGCAGCGGCGGGCTGGTGCGGCTGAAGCGCGGCGCGGGCGCGGGCTGCTTGACTCCGGCCACGTCCACGAAGGTGCCGCGCGCTTCATTGTGCGGATGTTGCGGCGCCTCGCTCATCGAGAGCACCGGGGCGAAGCACACGTCGGTGCCCTCCATGATCGCGCACCACGCGTCTCGCGTCTTCTGCCTGATGATGGCGGCTAGTTTGCCCCGTAGTGCCGGCCAATGCTTGCGGTCCATGTGGGTTGAGAATTCAGCCGCATCCACGCCTGTCAGTTGCACCAACAGCCGATAGAACTCAGGCTCAAGGGCTCCTATCGAAATGTATTTTCCGTCGAGAGTTTCGTAGGTGTCATAAAAATGCGCCGCGCCGTCCAGCAGGTTGGTGCCGCGCACATCGTCCCACTGCCCCTGCGCTTTCATCGCATACATCATATGCATCAGCGCTGCGGAACCCTCCACCATCGAGACATCGATGACTTGGCCGAATCCAGAGCGCTTTGCTTCGAACACAGCGCTCATCACGCCAAAGGCCAGGAACATCGCGCCGCCGCCGAAGTCTCCGACCAGGTTGAGCGGTGGCACGGGCCGCTCGCCGGCACGCCCGACGGCGTGCAGCGCACCTGAGAGGGAGATGTAGTTGATGTCGTGGCCGGCCACCTTCGACAGAGGCCCGGTTTGCCCCCACCCCGTCATCCGCCCATAGACAAGTCGCGGATTGCGCGCCGTGCAGGCCTCTGGGCCGATGCCCAGCCGCTCGGTCACGCCGGGACGAAACCCTTCAATCAGTACATCCGACTGCTCGCAGAGCCTCAGCACCACGTCGACGCCTTCCGGCACTTTGAGATTGAGCGCAACGGAGAGCTTGCCGCGTTCGCTGATAAGCGCGCTGCGATCCGTCGGCGATGAATTGCGCGTAATTGAGATGACCTGCGCGCCAAGATCGGCGAGCAGCATGCCGCAAAAAGGCGCAGGCCCAATCCCCTGCAATTCGATGACGCGTAATCCTTGAAGAGGTCCCACGTGTCGACTATCGCGGCTGCATGCGGATGCCGCCATCGACACGAATGCATTCACCATTGAGGTAATCGTTCTCGATGATGCAGAGCGCCAAGTGTGCGATTTCCTGCGGCTTTCCCAGTCTCTTCGGATACAGCACCGATTTTGCCAGGGCGTCCAAGACATCCGGGGGGAGCGATCCTAGGAGCGGCGTCTCGATCAAGCCAGGGGCAATCGTATTCACGCGCACGCCAATGCTCGATAGGTCGCGCGCCATGGGGAGCGTCATACCGACCACGCCGGCCTTGCTGGCGCTGTACGCGGCCTGTCCAATCTGGCCATCAAAGGCGGCAACAGACGCGGTGTTGATTACCACACCGCGCCCGCCGTTCGAATCCTCAGGAGTGTTCTTCGCCATTTGTTCAGCGCAAAGCCGCGTGACATTGAAGGTGCCGGTCAGGTTGACCGTGATGGTCTTATTCCATTCCGCCAAGGGGAAAGGACCGTCTTTGCCGAACGTCTTGTGCGCACTGCCGATGCCGGCGCAATTCACGCACACGTGAATCGCGCCGAATGCGGCCATCGTCTTCGCAATCGCCGCCGCCACCGAACTCTCATCGGAAACATTCGTTTTGGCGAAGATTGCGGCAGGCCCCAGCTCCTTCACCATCGCCTGACCCGCGACCTCATTGAGATCAAAGATGGCGACTCGACCGCCTTTCTCCATGAATGCGCGCACCACCGCCTGGCCGATCCCAGAAGCTCCGCCCGTGATGACGGCCACCTTTCCCGCAATCTTCATAAGGCGATTCCTTTTGTTCTTCTTCCGCGCAGCAATCGCGACATCGTCAGTATTTCATCGAGAATAAGCAATCCGTTTGCGGCTGCGCTACTTCGCTGGCGCGTTGGCAAGGCTTGCTTGTGAAAGTCGCGGCACACAATACGATAATAATAATTATATTATTCATATAGATACGATGTATATTGAATGTAATACATCGGACTCTGTATCTGGACTGAGGCCATGCCGTCGCCCGGCGTTTCTCTGCCCAGCCCTTTTGAAAATTATCGCAAAATATTTGCTCGCTTCCTCGGAGACGGCTATACATCCGCCTCGGAACTGATACTAACTACAGAAAATGAGCACAAAAAGTAAAACCAGACTGGAAGATCTAGCGCACATGGCGGGCGTGTCCATCACAACCGTGTCTCGGGCGTTGAACGATAGCGGTGCAGTCAACATCCAAACCAAACAGCAGATTTGGAAGTTGGCGCGTGAACACAGCTACCCGTTTCGCGGCTACATGCCTGCGGGACCCACGGCCGCGGCGGCAACGCTGACGGTGGTCATTCCACGGCCACAAGGGCGCGGCGCGCAGTTATCTGATCCGTTCATCCTTGAACTAATTGCCGGCGTCGGCGATGCGGCACGCGCTCGCGGCTGCGATTTCATCATCTCCCATGTGTCGCCGGCGGGACCGGATGAACTGTTGCCTCTCATGGAGTCCAATCGCGCCAGCGGCGTGATTTTTCTCGGACAAAGCTCGCTGCATTCGGCGTTCAATCGCTTGGCGGAGACGCAATCACGGTTCGCTGTTTGGGGCGCCGAACTGCCGCGGCAGACCTATTGTTCGGTTGGTAGCGATAACCCGCTCGGCGGTCGCCGCGCGACATTGCATCTGGCCCGATTAGGCCGACAGCGCATCGTTTTTTTGGGCGATATCGAGGCGCCCGAGGCTATGCAGCGCTATCAGGGCTACCTGGCGGCGTTGCAGGAAACGGGGCTGAGTCCCGAGCAGGACTTGAGAGTGCCCGCGCATTTCGGGATCGAAGCGGCCGAAGCGTCAGTGGATGCTCTCATCGGGCGACGAATCAAATTCGACGGCATCGTGGCTGCCAGCGATCTGATCGCGCTTGGCGCGATCAGATCGCTGTTGCGTGCAGGCATGTCGGTACCCGGCGATGTATCGGTTGTGGGATTTGACGACGTGCCGTTTGCGCGCTACAGCAGGCCGGCCCTGACGACGATCCGCCAAGACACGGCCCTGGCGGGGCGATTGCTGGTTTCAAAGCTCCTCAACAGCGACGTGAACGCTGAACTGAAGTCGGAAAGGCTGCCAACCGATCTGGTCGTGCGCGAGAGTTGCGGCGCCTGAGTTTCAAACAATATTTGCATATATTTGCAGTTTTTCAATCGGACTACGCTCCAAGTGCCGCGAATTCTGCCGTCAGATATTCTCATAAGATATTGATTACAATAGCATTGTATGTCTTTAGGGCCGGCACTCTCACACCGCGTCGAAACTTGATGTTGAAATCAAATGAAAGATTTTGCATAATCTTTCATATCCGATAATTGCGATGTATACGCGGTTCGGATGCATCGATTGCGATAGTTCGCGACCGATAGAACGATAAAAATGAAATTACGGGGAGTGCGTGAAATCAGTGCCCATGCTGCGCGCAGACGAGCCCCTAGTTTCAACACAAGGGGTGCTTGAGCGGCTCATGCCAATCGCCTCATGGCTGGGTCGTTAGGGAGAAACGCGATGACTAGACTGAAACTCCGAATTTCCATTTTCGGTTCGCTACTGGGGATGGCGCTGACACCCACCCTGCATGCGCAAACGGTTGCCAATAATAACGCGGCGGCATCGTCGAATGAACTCGAGGAAGTCACCGTCACCGGCATCCGCGCAAGCATCGAGTCGGCGATCTCGGTCAAGCGTGAGTCCGGCGACATTGTCGAGGCGATCTCTGCCGAAGACATCGGCAAGCTGCCGGATCCCAGCATCGCCGAATCGCTGACCCGTCTTCCCGGCGTCACCGCCCAGCGTTCCGACGGTCGCACCTCAGACATCAGCATCCGCGGCTTCGGTCCCGACTTCAATGGCACGTTGATGAACGGCCGCGAGCAGGTCAGCACCGGGAACAACCGCGCCATCCAGTTCGACCAGTACCCGGCGGAACTGATCCACGCGGTGGAAGTTTACAAGACCCCGGACGCATCGCTCATCGGCCAGGGCCTCGCCGGAACGATCGATCTGCAGACGACCCGTCCCCTCGAATACGGCAAGCGCGCGCTGGTGCTCGACGTACGCGGCATCAAGAACGGCAACGGCGATCTGGGTGCCGGCTCCACCGACAAACAGTACCGTGCCAGTCTCTCCTACGTCGACCAATTCTTCGACAACACCGTAGGGCTAACTTTGGGTTTCGCGCGTCTCGACACGCCGACCGATACCAAGGAGGTCGGTCTGTACGATCCCTGGCACACCAACGACCCCCCGCCGAACTTTAACTATCATGCAGGCGTACCCACCAACGTCTGGGTGACGGACGGCATCAAATCGCTGGCGAGCACCGGTCTCGACAAGCGCGACGGTGCCGTGGCGACTTTGGAGTGGAAGCCGAACACTGCCTTCACCAGCACCGTCGATGCCTATTACACCAACCGCACCTGGGCGGACGACCGGCGCAGCATAGAGGCCAACCTCGGCAACTACCCAAATACAACGAATTATTCGAACCTCGTCACCGGCGGCGACAACACGCTCATCGGCGCAACGGTCGCCAATCTCGTCCCCTTGGCGCGCAACTTTCTGTACACCACGAAGGACCGGATCTTCGCCAGCGGTTGGAACAACAAATGGACGCCCGGAGACTGGACCCTCGCCGCCGACATCGGCTACTCGCGCGCGACGCGCGATGAGCACGACTATGAAACTCAGGGCACCTACCAGGGCGGTGTAACCGATACCGGCACGTTCTTCATTCCTGAGAGCTCAGCGCCGAGCTTCAAGCTGAACAACGGCTATACCGATCCTTCGAAAGTTCTCGTGGGTCCCACGATTTACGGTGCCGGCTACAGCCGCTTCCCGCACGTTGTCGACGAGCTGAAGTCGGTGCGTCTGGACGCGGCGCACGCCTTATCCGGCTGGTTCAGTGCCGTGCAGGGCGGCCTCAATTTTGACGATCGCACCAAGAACAAAACGCAGCCCGAGGCGAATCTCAACGCCAATGCCAACTGTCCCTGCCAGATCGCGAGCCAGTACCTGCTGGCGCCGACCAACTTGGGCTTCTCGGGCACGCCAAGCGCGCTCGCCTGGAATGTCCCGGGCGTGCTCGCCAATTATTTCCAACCCATTCAGCCCTCGACGACGCTGAATTATCTGGTCGGAAAAACCTGGGAAGTCACGGAGAAGCTGTCGACGGCCTACATCATGGCCAAGCTCGATCATGAGTTGTCAGCGGACGTGAACTTGCGCGGCAATGTGGGTGTGCAGGCTGTGCACACCCAGCAGAGTTCCGATTCGCATGCGTTCATCACTGCGGCAGTGCCGATTCACGATGGCACGAACTACAACGATGTCCTGCCGTCTCTGAACTTGGTATTCGGCTTCCCGTCGGGTCAAAAGCTGCGAGTCGGCCTCGCGCGTGAATTGGTACGGGCGCGCATGGACCAGCTGGACGTGTCCTACGATTATTCGTACTCGACCGGGGGCAACTTCACACCCTCGGCGACCGGCGGCAACGCGAGGCTCGCACCCTGGCGCGCCGATGCGTTTGACGTGTCGTACGAGAAATATTTCGAGAACCGGGCGATCATTTCGGTCGCCGGTTTCTACAAGAAGCTGAAAAGCTATATCTATGACATCCAGAATCCCTTTGATTTCACCGCGCAAAACGCCGCAGCCTCGCCGCTCAATCCCTGCTTGATCGGCGGCGTATCACAGCCGTGCCCGGAAGTGGCAATCGGTAAGATGACGGCGCCGCAGAACGGCGCCGGCGGACGGGTGGATGGTGTCGAGCTTGCATTTTCGGTACCGGGCGAGTTGTTCTGGGACGCGTTGCAGGGTTTCGGCGCCAGCGGCAGCGTCTCGCAGACCGCGAGCAGCATTGCTATTCCCGGACAGGTCGCGGGTACGGCTGCGCAAAACATCACCTTGCCGGGACTGTCGAAGACGGTGTGGCAGGCGACGGTGTATTACGAGCGAGCGGGTTTTTCAGCGCGCCTCGCGACCACCTATCGCTCCAACTACATCGGCGAAATTACGGATTTTGCCGGGGACCGGGCGCTAGAGTACATCCGGCACGAACAAATCAGCGCGTTCCAAACCGGATACGACTTCCAACAGGGCCCGATGAGGGGCTTCGGCGTCGTGTTCCAGATCGACAATCTCACCAACACGCCCTTCATCGACTACGCGGGTGTGACGTCGCGCGTGCGTGACTACGAAACCTATGGCCGAGTGTTCTTCCTGGGCGCCAGATACAAACTATAGGTCTATGGTGGTGAACCGTGCGATGAAATGCGGCGTTCTCGCAGCGTCGCTGCTGACGTTGAGCTTTGCGGCGCAAGTCCGTGCGCAGCCGGCGCCGGATTATCGCGACAGGCTGCCGGCCGACGAGATCATTTATTTCCTCCTGCCCGACCGCTTCGAGAATGGTGATACCTCCAACGACCGCGGCGGCCTGAGCGGCGGAAGACTCGCCACGGGATACGATCCGACGGCGAAGGGCTTCTATCACGGCGGCGACTTGCGCGGTGTCCTGCAGCGGCTGGATTACGTGCAATCGCTCGGCGCGACGGCGATTTGGCTGGCGCCGGTGTTCAAGAACAAGCCGGTGCAAGGCAGCCCGGGACACGAATCCGCCGGTTACCACGGTTATTGGATCACCGACTTTACCCGGGTGGATCCGCACTTCGGCAGCAATGAGGACATGCGCGCGCTGATCGGCGCCGCACATACGCGCGGCATGAAGGTCTACCTCGATATCGTGGTCAACCATACGGCCGATGTCATCGCGTATCGCGAATGCCCACGCGCGTGCCCCTATCGAACGCGCGCCGACTTCCCGTATCAACGCCGCGGAGGCATCGGCGGTGAGCCCATCAACGCCGGTTTCCTCGGTGATGCCGCGGAAAATCAAACCCAGGACAATTTTGCCCGCTTGATCCGGCCGGACTACGCCTACACCCCCTATATTCCGCGGGGCGATGAGCACGTCAAAGTGCCTGATTGGCTCAACGATCCGATTTACTACCACAATCGGGGGGAATCAACCTTTAGCGGCGAGAGTTCAACGATGGGCGACTTCGTAGGGCTGGATGATCTCATGACCGAGAATCCGCGCGTCGTGCAGGGCTTCATCGATATCTATGGTGCCTGGATCGATCAGTTCCGCATCGATGGGTTTCGCATCGATACGGCGCGCCACGTCAATCGAGAATTTTTGCAAGCCTTCGTCCCGGCCATGCTCAAGCGTGCTGCCGCACAGGGGATCCCGAACTTCCACGTCTTTGGTGAGGTGTGGATTTCTTCCGTGGAACCAGGCCTGCTGGCGGTGCACACTCGAGACGACGAATTGCCCGCGGTGCTCGACTTCGCCTTCGCGGTCGCGGTGCGCAGCGCCACCATGGGTGTGTCCGGAACCGATGTTCTGGCGCGGCTTTTTGCGGGCGATGCGTTATATGCGGGGGGCGAAGCCGCTGCGCTTCGACTGCCGACCTTCATCAGCAACCATGATCAAGGTCGATATGGGTACTTTCTGCACAAGGCGCTGCCGGGCATCGCCGACACCGAGGCATTGAAGCGCGAAACGCTCGCCTACGCCATGCTGCTCACGCTGCGCGGCGTGCCTGTGATTTATTATGGCGATGAACAAGGCTTCGCGGGCGCCGGGGACGACATGGACGCACGCCAGGATATGTTCATGAGCCAGGTCGCCAGCTTCAATGCGGAGCGGATGATTGGCGAGACATCCGCCACGGGGGCAAACCTCAAGGCGGATCACTTCAATTCCGCCCACCCGCTTTATCGCGAAATTCAAGAGCTGGCGCAGCTTCGCCAGTCACAGAGTGCCCTGCGCCGCGGACGCCAGATCGTGCGCAGCTATAGCGACGCGCCAGGGTTATTCGCGGTGTCGCGTATCGAGCCGGGGACCGGACGGGAAGTACTGATCGCATTCAATACCTCTGTAGTGCCGCTGCGATCGTTGGTTGAGGTTGCCGTGCCTTCGATCAAGTTTGAATCGCTGCACGGACGTTGCGATTCAGCGGTCAGCGCGCCCGGCAGCTATCGGGTCGAATTGGCGCCCCTGGCCTTCGTCATCTGCAAGGCGGCACAGCGGTAGTGGCGACCGCCATCCTGCCGGACACCGCCGCGGCGAACTCCAGGTTCAAACCGCAGTTGACGTTCTTTCAGATTTGGAACATGTGCTTCGGATTTCTCGGGTTGCAATTTGGCTTCGCGCTGCAAAATGCCAATGTCAGCCGGATCTTCCAAACGCTGGGCGCCTCACTCGATCAAATACCCGTGCTGTGGGTCGCGGCGCCGCTGACCGGATTGATAGTGCAGCCCATTATCGGTTATTTCTCCGATCGGACGTGGACCCGCATCGGCCGCCGCCGGCCGTACTTTCTCGCGGGCGCGATCCTCGCTTCGTTAGCCCTGCTGGCGATGCCGCGCTCGCAGGTCCTGTGGGCCGCAGCCGCACTGCTGTGGATTCTCGATGCGTCGATCAATGTCGCGATGGAGCCGTTTCGGGCCTTCGTCGGGGATCAGCTCGGCGAGGCGCAACGACCCAGCGGCTACGCCATGCAAAGCTTTTTTATCGGGCTCGGCGCGATTGTCGCCAGTATGTTGCCCTGGCTGTTGGCGCGTGCGGGCGTCAGCAATATGGCAACCGGCGCCAATGGCATGTCGGCTATTCCCGATACGGTTCGTCTTTCATTCGACATCGGTTCGGCCGTGCTGTTGCTGGCCGTGCTCTGGACAGTTTGGCGCACGCGCGAGTATCCACCGGAGATTCTGCGCAGCTTCAGTCCACTGCCAGATGCGGATCCAGTTCCGGTCGTCGGTGGGCGCCGCTTTCGCGGCTGGCTGTGGATAGCCGTCGGACTCGCCGGGCTCTTCCTCGTCCGCTACGCCGGGCTGAACCAGGAATTGTACTTGGTGGGCACCGGCGCCCTGCTTTGGGGTATCGCACTCGCCGTGTACAACCGGGTCCGCGGTCCCGCGCCTTTCCGTGCAGTGATGGGCGATATCCAAGCGATGCCCGGCGCCATGCGGCGCCTCATACCGGTGCAATTTTT
>Ga0137413_10000074_pt1 | contig 23343 bp, 20 predicted proteins | sample CZODoug2_1_16fun_FD_108280 | JGI IMG/M metagenome (GOLD analysis project Ga0137413, IMG submission 108280) | Vadose zone soil fungal communities from Angelo Coast Range Reserve, California, USA - CZODoug2_1_16fungal (Illumina Assembly) | ecosystem: Environmental > Terrestrial > Soil > Vadose... | reverse complement strand
CCGGGGCGGAGCAATGGACTGCCCGCGGTGCGTTACACGCCGCTGGTCGATCTCGAGCCGCAGTTCGCCGATGCCCTGCTGGAGGCGCTGCGCGCCGAGGGGGTGGCCGCCTACGCCGCGCCGGCGCCCGGCCGCCGCGGCCCGTACATGGACGTGATCCTGCCCGACCGGCCCACCGACCGGGTCTGGGTGGACGCCGCCGCGGAGGCGGACGCCCGAGCGCTGTTGGAGGCCCGCCGCAGCGAGTTCGCCGAGGAGTCCCCGGCCCGGGCGAGCGTGCGGGCCTCGATCTCCGAGGCGGAGGACGCGGCCTGGCAGGCGATCGTTGCCGGCTACGAGCAGAACACCACCGACCCGGTACCGCCGTGGCCGGTGGCCGAGGATCTGGCCGCGGGTGAGCCGGAAGCCGACGCGAGCCCGGTGCGCCCCGGCTGGAGCGCGGACGACGAGCCGTTGGTGGTGCAGGAGATCCCCCGGCCTGCGGCGGAAGCGGACGACCCGGAGGACCACTTTGTGCCACCCCCGCCGCCGCCCCTGCCACGGCTGGAGCCGCGGACCAAACTCGGCTGGCTCGGCGTGCTCGGCGGTCCGATCTACCTGCTGGTCCATGCCTGGTTCGGGATCAGCATGTTCTACGGCGCGAGCGTGTTGGTCCTCGGCGCGTTCATCGGCGGCGCGGTTTCGTTGATCCATGGGATGAAGGACGACCGCCGGGACGAGATCGATCCCGACGACGGCGCCGTCGTCTGAGCCCGGGTCAGATGCCCGCGGACGGGCCGAGCATCACTTGCGCGAGCACCGGCAGGTGGTCGCTCGCCGCGGCGGCGGCGGGTAGCCCGGCGGGCACCCCGGCAGCCAACACGGTGACCGCCTCGGAGACAAAGATCGCGTCGATGCGACGGGTGGGCGCGAACGCCGGAAAGGTCGGCCCGCCACCATCCGGTACCACCGCATAGGCGTCCCGCAACCGGGCGGCCACGGTGTTCCAGGCCGAGGTGCCCGGATCGTCGTTGATCCCGACCCCGCAGATCACCTGATCCCCCAGACCGCCGATCTGGGAGACCAACGCGTCGGCCTGCCGGCCGCGGTGCGTGGTGTCCAGCGCGAACCGGGTGGAGATCACCACCACGCGGCTGCCGCTGGCCTCCAGCACAGCGAGCACCATGCCCGCGCGCTGCCGCCAACTGCCGGGCAACGGGGTCGAGATGACCCCGAGCACCTTGTTCCGCATATGGGACATCACCATGTTGCCCGCGGCCTTGCGGTCCCCACCGACCACCACCAGGTCGGCTTCGCGGGCCAGCGCCGCACACCGGGAGCGCCACCGGGTGGAGGTGGGCGCCTGCTGCAGCAGCACCACATCCGGCCGGGTGGCCCGGATCACCCCGACGACCGCGGACGGGTCACCGCGCAGCCCGCGCACGTCGTAGGAGAGCACCCGGATGGGCGCCACGCTGCCACTCACCGTGCTCCTCCCCCCATGCCACGGGCCAGATCGCCGGCCCCGATCATGCCCGCATCATTGCCCAGAAGCGCGGGAACCAGCACCGCCGCCCGGCGCGCGCCGCCCGCGGGCAGCCGCCGGGCGAAGGTCCGTCGAGCCGGCTGCAGCAGCAGGTCACCGGCGTCGGCCACGCCGCCGCCGATCACGAAACAGGTCGGGTCCAGCACCGCTGCCAGCCCGGCCAGGCCCACCCCCAGCCAGTGGCCGAGCTCGGCCAGCAACTCGACCGCGGCCGGATCCCCTTGCTCGGCCAATGCGGTGATCGCCGAACCCTCCAGTTGCTCCACCACCCCGCCGCAGGCCGCGGAAAGCGCCGCGGCCTCGGGCAACCCGGCGCGGAGGAGATCACCGGCCCGGCGCAGCAACGCCCGTCCGCCCGCGTACTGCTCCCAGCAGCCGTACTGGCCACAGCCGCAGGCCACGCCGTCGGGCACCACCGGCAGGTGGCCGAACTCCGCGGCCACCCCGAACCCGCCGCGGACCAGCTGCCCGTCCAGCACCATCCCGCCGCCGACCCCGGTCCCGACGGTCACGCACACCACGTCGCGGTGCCCAACGCCCGCGCCGAACCGCGCCTCGGCCCAGGCGGCCGCGTTCGCGTCGTTCTCCACCACCACCGAGCGATCCAGTCGCGCGGCCAACGTGGCGCCGAGGGGTTCGGCCCGCCAGGGCAGGTTCGGCGCGAACAGCACGGTGGACCGGTCGAGATCCACGAACCCGGCGGCACCCACCCCGACCGGGGCCCCGGCGGCATCCGGGCCGAGATCGCCGACCGTCCCGGCTATCGCCTCGAACAACGCCTCGCGGTCGTGCGGGGAGTCCCGCCGGACCCGGTGCAGCACCCGCCCGTCGCCGTTCACCAGACCGGCGGCAATCTTGGTGCCGCCCACGTCGATGCCCACCGCGAGGCCCACGTCACCCATATCCGGCTGCAACCTGATCGCGCGTCAGTTAATGACGATGGTCTCGAAATCGCCTGTGCGGCGATCGCCGCCCGAGCTCGCCCCGAGATGGTCCCCGACCAGCCGCAGCGCCGAGCTCACCGAGCTCAGCGCATCGTCCAGGTGCCCCGCCAACTCCGGGCTGGTCTCCCGGGCCAACGCGATAAGCCGACACAGCGGGCACAACCGGCACTCCGCGGACCCGGTGGCGATGTGCTCCGACCAGCCCGGCGAGTCCGCGGTGCGCGCGCCCAACCACTGGCCCAACGCGTCCAACAGTCGCGCTGCCTCCTGGCCTGCGTTGCCCAACGGATCGGTGGACGCCGACGTCATGGCAGGTCCCGGGCAAAACCGATGTCCAACCGGTCCCCGACCAGGTTCGCACCGATGATCGCCCGGCGGGCCAGCAGCGCGGGCAGGGCCAACTGCCGGCGGTGCCCGGCCACGGTGAGCACCAACTCGTCGCCCTTGCGGCGCAGGTCCATCTCACGCTTGTCGGCCAGCGGCAGGGCCAGGGACAGCACGTAGGAGTCCTCAGTGTGACGGACCGTCATGGGTTCCGCGCCGGCCAGCACTGCGCAGGGGTCGGGGGTGTCGGCGGGCAATCCCGAGTAGAGCTCGTCGGCGAACGCACCGAGTTGCGCCGGGCCCACCGGTTCGCACGCACGGTAGGGCGAACAGAGCACCGGCAGCGGGGCGAAGGAGGCCTCGACCTCGGCCAGCACCGCGGCCTGCGCGGCCACCCAGCCACGGCGCCACTCGTCCGCCCCGGCCTGCGGGAACACCCGATTGGCGATCACCGCATCGGTCCGGTACCCGTACAACGCCAGCGAGGTCAGCGTGCGCCGGGCCTCGGCGACCACCACGGCCTCCGGGGTGAGCACCAGGCGCACCGAAGCACCCGGGTCGGTGAGCACCAGGCGCACCGCGGCCAGTTCCGCGTGCAGCCGTTCCACCGCGTCGAACACCTTGTCCCGGGGCATCGGCACCCCGGCCACCCTGCCCAGCACCGGGCGCAGCGCGCGCACCAGGCGCCGCTCCGCCGGGAAGACCCGGTCCATGTACCAGTTCAGTGCCTCGGGCAGCGCCAGCAATCGCAGCGTCTCGGCGGTCGGCGCGCAGTCCACCACGACTACGTCCCAGCGCCCGGAGCGCACCTGGTCGCGCACCTCGAGCAGGGCCAGCACTTCCTCGGCGCCGGGCAGCACGGTGAGTTCCTCGGCCTCGATCGGGTCGACCCCGACCGAGTCCAGCACGCTGAGCAGGTAGCTGCGGATCTCCACCCAGGTCCGCTCGAACGTGCGCTGGGTGTCCACCTGCTGCACGTACAGGTTCGGACCGACCTCGGTGGGGTCACCCCCCGCCTCCTGCGCGAAGGCGTCGGCCAACGAGTGCGCGGCGTCGGTGGACAGCACGAGCGTCTTGTACCCACGGGCGGCGGCCGCGGTCGCGGTGCCGGCCGCGGCGGTGGTCTTGCCCACGCCGCCCTTGCCGGTGAACAACAGCACTCGAGCAGTCAGGGCTAGCCCTCCACGCGCTTCTTGAGCTCCTTGAGGGCCTGATCGATGATGACCTTCTCGGCCTTGCGCTTGATCATGCCCAGCAGCGGGATCTTGACGTCCAGGGCCAGGTGGTACGTCACCTCGGTCTGCCCCTCGCCGGTGTCCACCAGCGCATAGGAGCCGACCAGCATCTTCAACATCTGGCCCTCGACGAGCTTCCACCGCAGCACGTCCGGGACCTCGGACCAGTCATACCCGAGGGTGTACTCGTCCTTGATCGGCCCGGCGTCGAGTTGGTAGTGGACCAGTTCGGCGCGCCCGTCGGGCAGCCGGCCGAGGATCTCCGCCTTCTTCACCGCGCCCGCCCATTGCGGGTACTCCTCGAAGTCGGCGATCACGTCGAGGACGGCCTGCGGCGCCGCGGCGATGGTGATGCTCGCCGTGGTCTGATCGGCCATTGCCCGTCCTCCGGTTGCCGGTAGGAGCCCCCTGCGTCCCGCCGCAGGCTATCGCGCGAGCCGAGGGGCCCAATGTTTCGCGTCGCTCACCAGGTCAGCACGTAGGGGGTGGCGGTGCCCCGGAAGTGGCCCACATTGACGCACTCGGTTCGCCCGATCCGGGTCCGGCCGGCCAGCGGTTGGTGCACGTGGCCGAACAGGGCGAGGGACGGCTGGTGCTCCCGAATGGCCTCCAGGACGGCCTCGCTGCCCCGCTCGAAGCGACGAGCCACAACGTCATACGTGAGATCGGGCACAGCGGGCGGAATGTGCGTGCAGAGCACGTCCACCCGACGACCGGCCACCTCCGCGGCGGAGAACACCGCGGCCACCTTCGCCGCGTAGACGTCCTCGGGCACCTCGAACGGGGTGCGGTACGGGGTGGGCAACCCGCCCCCCACGAAGCCGAACACTCGTCCCCCGATGGTGGTGATCTGGCCGTCCAACACGGTGTGCGCCGGGCCGAGGAACTCCGGCCACAATGCGGGCAGATCGACGTTGCCGTAGGTCAGGTACGTCGGATCGGGCATCGCCGCGAACAGCCCGGCGTACTGGGTGCGCACCTGCTCGGTGATCACGTCCCAGGGGTCACCATCGATTCCGGCCCACAAACCGCGCGAAAAGGACCGGGCCTCATCGAAGCGCCCGGCGGTACGCAACGCGATCCATTCGGTGGTCTTCTCGACCCCGAAGATCTCCCCGAAGATCCCGCCGGAGGAGTCCTCGTAGTCGACGAACAGCACCAGATCGCCCAGACATATCAGGACATCGGCACCCGTCCCCGCCGCCGCCAGAGCCTGCGTCGACCCGTGCACGTCACTGACCACGTGGATGCGCATGGTGAGCCGACCCTAGACGACCACCCCGCAGAGCCCGCCGCGCGGCGAAATCGCAGGTCTGAAGAACGCAACAGTTCGGTCGAAGCCCCGGCGACATGATCCGTTCCCGCCGTATCGTCTACCCAGACCCACCCTGCGCGGTTTGGAGGCCACGCTGCGCGACGTGCTCGTCATCTCCCGCAATGCAGCGATCACTGCTGCACTGTCCGCGGATGACCTCAACGTGATCCCGGTCGACCCTGCCGAAACTCCTGGCTGGGTCGACTGGGCCTCTGCCGCGCACCTGCTGATGCTCGACCTGGGCGACGCGGACCGCGCGGTGGACGTAGTGGGCGAATTGCGCAACCGGTCGGTGGATGTGCCGGTGCTGATCGTCGCGGAGTCCGTTTCGGACAGCCCGCGGCTGGTCGCCCTGCGGCTGTCCGACCGCAACGTGAAGACGTTGTCCATGCCGCTGACCCGGGACCGGTTGCTGCGCGCGGTCGGCCGCACCATGGCCGCGGTGGACCTGGCCGCAGCGCGCGAGGAAGAGGCGCACCAGGAGGCGTACGCCGCGTGGGATGCCGGCGACGAGGTCAGCTCGGCAGTCGGCGACGAGGTCAGCTCGGCTGTCGGCGACGAGGTCAGTTCGACTGCCGGCGACGAGGTCACCTCGGCGCTGGACGGGCTGGACCTGCCCGCGACGGACATGCCGAGCGCCTCCAGCGTGGAGTGGCCCTCCTTCGACAAGGAGTCGTTCACCCAGTCCGCGGGCCTGGACTGGCGCACCGCCTTCACCCCGGAGGCGCTGGAGGCCGTCGACCTCTCGGAACCGGCGCCGGCGCCTCCTCCCGCGCCCGAGTGGAGCACCCCGGCCGCGAGCGCAGATTGGTCGACCCCGGCCCCGGCCGCGAGCGCAGATCGGTCGAGCACGATCCCGGCCGCCGCCCCCGTCGCCCCGGCGACACCGGCCGAGGAACGGCCGGAGTGGATGAAGTACCTGCCGCAGACCGCGGCGCCGAGCAGCACGGAGTGGACCACTGCTCCGGCGCCGGCCATCCCCGCCGTCGAGCCCACCCCGGCCGTCGAGCCCGCGCCCGCGGCGAGCGCGCAGACCGAGTGGCCGTCCATCGACGACCTGCTGCCGAAGCTGCCGACCTGGTCCGAGCCCGCACCGAGCAGCACGGACTGGACCACCCCGGCACCCGCTGCCCCGGCACCCGCTGCCCCGGCACCCGCCCCGGCCGACGAGCCGGAGTGGATGAAGTACCTGCCGCCCACGCCGACGCCGCCGGTCACCTCCACGCCCGCGTGGGAGCCGTCGGCGCCTGCTGCCGATCCCGGCGAGACCACCGGCGAGTCGGACTGGATGCGGTTCCTGCCGCCCCCGGCCCCGATGACGCCCGCCGCACCGCCCGCGCCCGTCTACGACGAGTTCGACCTGCCCCCGGCGCCGGACACGGAGAGCCTCAAGCACCGACTGGCCCCGTGGGCCCGGCCCCGTCCGCGGCAGGGCGACGCGCCGCTGCCCCTGCCGCCGCTGCACCCCACCGCTCCTCCCGACGCGTATCGCGCGCCGGAGAGCTACGCCGCGCCGGAGAGCTACCCCCCGCCGGAGAGCTACGCCGCGCCGGAGACCTACCCCGCGCCGGAGAGCTACGCCCCGCCGCAGGCCTACGCGGGCCCGCCCACCCCGATGCCCCTCGAGCCGGGGGTCGGGCTGGACCCGCGCGAGGAACGGGCCCGGGCCAAGAACGCCGCGAAGGCTGCCCGGGCGGCGGAGAAGGAGGCGGCCAAGGCCCGCCTGCACGCCGAGAAGGAGGCCGCCCGGTTGGCCCGGGCGCGTGCCGAGTTCGGTCCCGCACAGCCGCCGGCACCCCCGCAGTCCCCGGTGCCCATGCAGCCCACCGACTTCCACCCGATCCCGGCCGCCCGCCCGGATGCCCGGGCCCGGATGGCCGAGGAGGCCGCCCGCCCGGATGCCCGGGCCCGGATGGCCGAGGAGGCCGCCCGGCTGGAGCAGGCCCGGTACACCGCGGAGGCCAAGGCTGCGGCTCGCGCCGCCTCCGATGCGGTGCGCGCCGAGCAGGCCCGAGCCGACGCCGAGGTCAGGGCCGCCGAACGCGCCGCGGCCGAGTCCGCGAAGGCGGAGAAGGCCCGCGCGGATGCCGACACCCGCGCGGCGGTAGAGGCCGCCAAGGCTGCCGAGATCGAGGCGAAGCACCGCGCCCGCGCGGATGCCGAGGCGCACCGGGCCGCCGAGCGTGCCGCCGCGGTGGCCGCCAGGGCTGCCCAGCAAATGGCCGAGGCGGACCAGAAGGCCACCGCTGAGGCGTCCCGGGCGATCGAGAAGGCCCGCGCCGAGGCGGCGCGACTGGCCGACGCCCAGGCCCGCGCCGACGAGAAGTCGGCCCGCGCCCGGGCGGTGGCTCAGGCCAAGGCCGCGGAAGAGGCCCAGAAGCAGTCCGAGCGGATGGCCGTCGAGGTCGCCCGCGCCGAGGAACGCGCCCGGGTGGTCGCCGAGCGTGCCGCGCACGCCCAGGCCAAGGTCGACTCCCGGCTGGCCGGGGAGGCCGCCAAGGCCGCCCGACTGCAGGCGGAGATGGAGGCCCACCAGGCCGCGATCAAGGCCCGGGAGGACGCCGAGCGGCAGCGGATCGCCGCGAAGCTGGCCGCCGAGGTCTCCCGCGTGGAGACCATTGAGCGGGTCGAGGGCCTGATCCGGCAGACGAAGATCCGGGCCGAGGCAGACAAGATCGTCGACGAGGCCGTGCGCAACGCCGAGGAAGAGGCCGAGGCACGCATGCTGGCCAACCGGCCGGTGTACTACGGGCCGGAGTTGGAGCCGCCGGGCCTGGGTTTCGTGCACCAGCTGATGGCCATGACCGACACGCTGGCCGCGCCCGCGCAGGTGTGCGAGGAGCTGGCCTTCGTCGCGATGGAACACCTGGAGTGCGAGGCCGTCGCGATCATCATCCCGGACGGGGATGCCTGGGCCACCGCGTCCGGTATCGGCATCGGCGCGCGTGACCTGCGCTATCGGCTGTCCGAAGAGCACTGGTTCATCCGCGAGGTGCTCGGCCGCGAGCGTCCGAAGATCACCGCCGACCCGGAGGGCCTGCACGACGAATTGGCCGGGGTGCCGTTGGCAAGCTGGCCGCACCTGGTCGGCATCCCGCTGCTCGCGGCCAACTCGATCCTGGTCGCCGCCCGCGCCGAGAAGCCGTTCGAGCAGGACGTCAGCGAGGTCTTCGTTGAGTACATCGAGGACTACGTCGCCGAGCTGGCCGAGACGCTGGAGACCCGCGACGTGGCGCGTCAGATCCACGACCAGAGCACCCGTCGTCGCCGCTGAGGCCGCCGCCGGTCGCCCCGCAGCCACGATGCGCCCGGGTAACCGTCCGCTGTGAAAGTCTGACGGCGTGCCCGGCCGGATCGCTGCGTTACTGACCCGCTACCCCGGCCTGCCCGCAGTGGCGCTGCGGGTGCTGCTGCTGGCCGGCTGCGCGGTGCTCGCGCTGCTCGGCGACAAGCCCGGTCAGGACTTCAGCTGGATCGGCGCGATGGGTGTGGTCGGCGGCGCAGTGTCGGTGCTGGAACGAACCCCGATGGCCGGGCTGCTCGGCCGCACCGGCGAGGTTGCGGTGTGGGCCATCGCGGTGCACTCCACCGGGCACGAGCTGTCCCCCCTGCTGCCCTACCTGCTGGCCCCGGTGTTCGCGGGCGGGCTGTTGGCCCAGGCGGCCGGGGCCACCATGGCGGCGGGCGCGGCGGCCACCGCGCTGCTGATCGGGCTGGCCGTGCCCGGCCAGCAGGACCTGCACGTCAAGGACTACAGCGTGGCCGCCGCCCAGTGGACGGTGATCGCGCTGATGGGCGGGTTGGTGGCGGCCTGGGCGCGGCGACTGCAGGACGACGTGAGCGAGACCGCGACCAACGTCTACGCCGAGGCGCACGATCTGCTTTCCCAGTTGTACACGGTGACCCGTCAGCTGCCGGGGTCGCTGGACCCGGTGACCACCGCGGACACGCTGATCGAGGACCTCAGCCGGATCGCCCAGTTCTCCACCGCCGCGGTGATCATGCGCAGCGACGGGGACCGGCTGACCACCCTGGCCCGCCGGGGCGAGGACCGGCTGGAGTGGGAGATGGAACTCGGCGGGGCCAATCCGTTCGCCGAGGCCTGGGCCACCGAGCGGCCACAGCAGCGTGACCACCGCTTCGTGCGCGACGCCGGGTCGTTACGTCCGCCGGCGGACGGCAGCTCGCTGGTCGTGCCGATCCGCATCGGGGAACGGGTCAGCGGCCTGTTGGCCTGCGAGACCGAACAGCCCTATGCCTACCCGGTCAGCGTGGTCGAGGCGATCGTCAGCCTCGGCGAGGACGTCGCCCTGCGGCTGGACACCGGCGTGCTGTTCGACCAGATCCGCGAGCTGGCCACCACCGAGGAACGCCGCCGGTTGGCCCGGGAGATCCACGACGGCATCGCCCAGGAACTGGCCTCGCTGGGCTACATGGTCGACGAGATCTCCTCGGTGGCCGCGGACGCCGGCCAGCCGGACATCGTCGAGGACCTCAGCGGGCTGCGCCAGGAGATGACCCGCGTCGTGCGCGAGTTGCGGCTGTCCATTTTCGAGCTGCGCTCCGACGTGGACCGGCACGGCGGGCTGGGCGCCGCGCTGACCGAGTACCTGCGGATGATCGGCACCACCGCCGGGTTCACCGTGCACATGACGCTGGACGAGTCCAACCGTCGGCTGCCCGCAGAAACCGAGGCCGAATTGCTGCGCATCGCCCAGGAGGCGATCAACAACGCGCGCAAGCACGCTGCCGCGGACAACCTGTGGGTGACCTGCCGGGTGCACCCGCCGGACGCCGAACTGGTGGTCGAGGACGACGGCCAGGGGTTGGGCAAGGGCCGGGAGGACAGTTACGGGCTGGAAGTCATGCGGGAACGCGCGGCGCGCTCCCGCGCGACCCTGGAGATCAGGGCCCGTCAGCCCCGTGGGACGTATGTTGCAGTTCGGGTAGGACTCGCCGCGACGGCGCACGACGCGGAGGCCGAAGAGTACGAGAAGCTAATGGCCGGGCCGAAGGGTGGCCGGAAGACCGAGGAGAAGGCGCGATGACGACGACAGTCCTTTTGGTCGACGACCACGAGCTGATCCGCCACGGCTTGCGTCGGGCGTTCGAGCGCGACCCGGATTTCGAGGTGGTCGGCGAGGCCGGCTCGGTCGCCGAGGCGTTGGCGGTGATCCGGGCGATGTCGCCGGAGGTCGTGATCATGGACGTGCGGCTGCCGGACGGCAACGGCCTGGACGCGGTGAAGAAGCTGCGCGCGGCCGGGGAGAACATGGGCATCGTCGTGCTGACCATGTACGCCGGGGACGACCAACTGTTCGCCGCGCTGGAGGCGGGCGCGTCCAGCTTCGTCAACAAGGACTCCCCCGCCGAGGAGGTCCTGGCCGCCGCCCGGCACGCCGCGGCCTCGCCCGGATCGTTCTCCGCCGCCGACCTAGCCGACGCGATGCGCCGCAAGATGGCCCCCTCCGGGCCGGCGCTGTCCCCGCGCGAGAAGGAGGTGCTCAAGCTGCTGGCCGACGGGCTGGCGGTGTCCGGCATCGCCAAGACGCTGTTCATCAGCGAGTCGACCACCAAGACCCACATCTCGAAGGTCTACGAGAAGCTCGGCGCGGGCAACCGCGCGCAGGCCCTGATGACCGCGCTGCGCATGGGGCTGATCACCTCCGAGAAGGACCCTCACCGCTAGCCGATCAACAGCTCCCTGAGGCGCTGGGTCTGTAGGTCCCAGCCCCACTCGGACAGTGTCCAGGCACGACCGGCATCACCAAGCCGGCGTGCCATCTGACGGTCGGTCAGCATGGCGGCCAACACATGCGCGGCGGCACCGGCGGACTCCCCGTCGATGACCCGGCCGGTGAGGCCGTCCAGCACGGCGTCCGGGGCGCCGCCGGAGTCGCCGGCCAGCACGGGCAGGCCGCAGGCGGATGCCTCCAGGTAGACCATGCCCAGACCCTCCACGTCCAGGCCGCGGCGGCGGGTGCGACAGGGCATCGCGAATACGTCGCCCGCGCCGTACCAACCGGGCAGGTCAGCATCCGGCACGGCTCCCGCGAACACCACGTCGGAGACCACCCGCACTTCGCGGACCAAGGCCTGCAGATAGCCGCGGTCCGGCCCGTCGCCGACCAAGAGCAACGCGGTGCCCTCCACCCGCCGTCGGATCGCGGGCAGCGCCCGGATCAACGTGTCCTGCCCCTTGCGCCGCACCAGCCGGGACACGCACACGATCACCGGGCGACCGGTCAACCCGACCTCGGCCCGACGCGCCGCGCCGCCGGCGCCGGGTGCGAACCGAGTGGCGTCCACGCCGGGGTGCAGGCGGACAAGTTTGGCCCGGTCGGCCGGGCGCAGCGCATCGCCGATCATGCGGCGGGTGTAGTCGCCCAGATACGTCATCGCGTCCAAACCGGCGGCGATCCGCCGCAACCCGGCCCGGCCGCCGGGCAGCAGTGCCCAGCCCGCCTCGTGCCCGTGCGTGATACCCACCGCGCGACGCACGCCGGCCGCCCGCAGCAACGGGGCCAGCACACCCAGCGGCGCCGCCGCGCCGAACAGCACCGAGTCGCAGCTGTGTCGGCGGGCCAGGTCCCGCGCCCGCCGCGCCACCGAGGGCACCGGCAGCATCAGCGACCCCGGATGGCGCACTACCGGATAGGAGGCCGCCGCGTCGAAGGCCGCCGCCCCGGCCCAGGCCGGCGCGTAGACCACCACTTCCTCGGCCGGCAGCCGTTCCACCAGGGCCCCGACAAACGACTGAATGCCTCCGGTCCGGGGCGGAAAGTCGTTGGTGACCACCAACGTGCGACCCATCAGTGACCCTGGCCCACGCTGGGCGGGGGCACCGGCAGGCCGTTGAGTTTCGCCCAGGTGCGCGCCGCCGCGATGCGCTGCGGCCCGGTGGGGTGGGTGGCGTAGAACCAGACCTCCGGCCACGGGGGGTCCAGGTCGGCCAGGTTGGTCTCCGCGATCTGACGCTGCATCGCGATCAGTGTGCCCGGATCGTGAGTCAGCGTCAGCGAATGCACGTCGGCGCGTGCCTCGATGCGTCGGGAAACCAGCAACGAAACCGGCGTGGTCACCGCGCCGAGCAACGCCACCAGGGCCAACAGCAGGGCCAGCGCACTGGGATCGCGCACGTCGGGGACATCGGCTCGCCGCCGTAGCCACGGGGACTGCACCAGCACGAACAGCAGGCACACCGCGGCCCCCGCGCCCAGCGCCCCCTCCACGGTGCCGTGCAGCACGTCGTTGCGCTTCACGTGCCCCAACTCGTGGGCGATGATCGCCCGGGTCTCGTTCTCCGGCAGCTTGCTCAGCGTGGTGTCGTACACCACGATGCGCCGGCTGGAGCCGATGCCGGACACGTAGGCGTTGAGCCGGGTGGAGCGCTTGGACTCATCCGCGATCAGCACGTCGGAGACGTGCACGTGATCGTCCGCGGCCAACTGCAACAGCGAGCTGCGTACCGGGCCGTCCGGCATGCGGTGGAAGTCATTGAACGCGGGCTCCACCACGAGCGGGTACACGAAGGAGGTGGCGATCACCAGCAGCGCGGCGATCACCACACCCGGCACCCACCAATGACGCACCCAGCGCACCAGAGCGAAGAAGACCGACGCCGCGATCAGCGTGGCCACCAACGAGATCCCGTAGCCGATCAGCACGTCGCTACCGAACCCGGACCAGCTCTGCACCACGATGCCCGCGTCGCGCTGCAGGTGCTGACGCCAGATGTCGAAGGGCAAGCTCGCGATCCGAACCAGCGCGGTGATCAGCACGCTGCTCGCCAGCAGCCGGGCCCACCAACCACCGCCGAGCGGCCGGGCCACCGCCCGGACCAAGCGAGCACCGGCCGGGGTCAGCCCGAGCAGCAACGCGACGAGCAGGGTGGCCGCCACCCCGCCGAGCACGGCAGGCCACAACTGATGGTGGTAGGCGTTTTCCCGGTGGAGGTACGTCGGGTCGAAATCGGCGGACACGTCGACCGGCACCCGACCGCCGACCGGTCGCCCCACCGGGTGCCAGGGCGTGGTGAGCGCGACCACCAGCACCAAGGCCACCGTGAGCACCGCGAACGCGATCGCCGGCAGACGCCGGTCGCCCCCCTGAGGCACCGTCAGTCCAGCTCGCTGCGAACGTAATCGCGCCAGCGCCGGGTGAAATCGGCCTGGGTGGTGTCCAGCACGTCACGGAACGCTTTGGTCAGTTCGGTGCCGCCACCGGAACTGCCCACCGCGCGGTAGAAGGCGACCAGGGTGTCCGGGCCGTAGCGCTCGGCGATCAACCGACAGGCCAGCCAGGACATCTCGTAGCTCTGCGCCAATGCGGTGTTGGTGGCGGCGAAGTCGGTGTCGGTGGGCAACGCGTCGGGCTGATAGCCGCTGCGCACATCCGCGGCCAGCTCCTGCGCGATCACCCGCACGGACAGGCCGCTCTCCCGGTAGCCGATGTAGTCCGCGAAGCCCTCGGCCAACCATCGTGGCGTCCACGGTTGGGTACGTTCGCGGGCCGCGACATGGGTGATCTCGTGGCCCATGATGACCTGGCGACCGACATCGGACAGTTCCCGATAGGCCTTGGGATTGACGATGATCCGCTCGGCCGCGGACGAGCCCTCCTCGGTGCCCAATTCGCCCCGGGTGACCGCAGCCAGCTGCCGGTACGCGCTCGGCGCGCCGCCGAGGATCGCGGACATCTCATCCTCGGTGCGGGTCACCTCGACCAGCACCTGACGCGACCATCCGGTCCCCCACACCTCATCCACCCGGGGCACCGCGCGGTCCACCGCGTCGGCGTAGGTGCGCAACGACCAGGACGCGTCCAGCCCGAGGATCAACCCGTGCTGGGCGGGCAGCACGTGCACCTTGCCCACGTCCCAGAGCTCCCGGTGCACCGGGGAATCCGCCGGGTCATACGCCCCGGTGACGTACCAGCGACCGGCTCGCGGGGTCAGCGTGTACACCCGGTCGTAGCGCTGGTCGGCGTTGTCATAGCCGGCGATCCGGTACGCGGTATCGATCTCGGCGGCAAAGCTGCCACCGGCCAACCGGTTCGCCAGCTCACGCGCGGCCTGCGGCACCACCGCGGTGGCGCGGGAGCCCAGGGTCAGCGACCAAGCCGAAAACGGCACGGCGGAGAGGTTGTCGAACCAGGTGGCCTGGGCGGAGCGGAACCTCGGGTCGGAATCGTCCACGGTGTCCAGGAACGCCGCCCGGTCCCGGCTGCGCAACGCCTCAGCCCGCCGGTTCAGCATCGCGGCGACGGTGTCCTCGCGGTTGTTCCCGCGGGTCACCGTGGCCTGGTCCACGACGCCGGGGGCGTGCCCGGCCACGCCGGGCCCGGTTTGCCGTTGCGCGGTCACCACCAGCGCGCCGGCCGCGAGCACCGCCACCGCGCTCAGGGCCACCGCGGTGCGTCGCGCGTGCCGGCGCGCCCGGAACCGGCGCACGTCGGGAGACATCCCGGGCATCGTACGTCGCGCTTCGGGTGCAACGCCGCAGATCGGACACTGTGCCGGCGTCGGACTGGCGGCCCGGCTTACGGGCGCACAGCCCCCGCGTAGGGCATCTCGTCGATGTTCTGGATCTCCACCCGGCGGCTGGGGTTGGGCGCGTGCACCATGCGGCCGTTGCCCAGGTACATACCGACGTGGCTGATCGGGCTGTAGAAGAACACCAGGTCGCCCGGCTGCAGATCCGCCCGCGAGATCTTGTGGCCCTGCGCGTACTGCTCGGCCGAGGAGTGCGGCAGCGAGATGCCCGCAGCCCGCCACGCGGCCATGGTCAGACCGGAGCAGTCCCAGCTGTCCGGGCCGTCACCGGACCACACGTAGCGGTCACCGAGCTGCCCGAGGGCGAACTGCACGGCCTTGGCGGCCTGCCCGTTGGTCGGCAGCGGCAGACCCTTGAGCAGGTCACGCGGATCGCCGTCCCGCGAGGCACGGTCGAACTTGGCCCGGTCGGAGGCCTGCAACCGGCTGAGCACCGCCCGAGCGGCGCGCAGCGCCTGCTGGATGTTTTGCTTCTCGGTGGCCAACGCCTTGCGCTGCGCCTCGAGCACCGCCAGCTGCTGCCCGGCGGCGACCTGGCTTGCCTTGAGCTCGCGGCGGGCCTCGATCACCTTGCGCAGGGCGTCCGCCTGTCGGCTGGACAACGCGTCCAGCGAGGCGGCCCGGTCGATGAACGCCGACGGGTCGTCGGAGAACACCAGCTGCAGGGTCCGGTCGATGCCCTCGTTGCGGTAGGCGTCAGCGGCGAAGGCGCCGACGGTCTTCTGCAGGGCGCTGACCTTGGTCTGCTGGCCGGCGGCCTTGCGCTGCGCCTGGGCCAGCCCACGCTCCGCGTCGCGCATGGCGGTGCGGGCCACGTCGTAACGCTCGGTGGCCTGCTCGGCCTGGTGGTAGAGGGCGTTGACCTGCCGCTGGGCCTGGTCGAGATCCAGGCGCGGGGCTGCGTTTCCGGTGCCGGGTGCGATGACCATCGCCAGCGCCAACGTCGCCGTGAGGACGGCGGCGGTGCGGGCGTGTCGTCGGGTCGGGCGGGGAACGACCACGAGCGGGGCAACTCCTCTTCCGTGCTCCGCCTACCGGGTTAGCTGACGGGTTCGGGCTGGAAGTTGCCCTACGGCGCACGGCCTATGCCTGCTGTGTGCCGACTCACCCCAACTGAGGTGGGTCCCCGGCTTCCGACAGCGGGTGCGGTGGGGGCACCCGATTGTCCGAACTCGGCGGGAGCGAGCGGCGACCGCACCGGGGGTGGAGCGGCTGTGACGCCGTCGCTCTTCGGCCACCATAGTTGGGACCTGAGGGCCCTTCAATTCAGACCGAACCGATTTCCCGTGTCCTTGACCCGAGTTTGGCCCGGTCGTACGACCGCGCACGCGGCATGACGCTCAGTCGACGCTTTTCCTTACCACACAGCGTTTCCGCCCAGTTACGCAGCGTCAGGCAGTGCGACGCGCCCGACTCGGATCCGTCCTCGGTTCCACCAGCGTGAGTCGCAATGGCGGGACCAATCCGGAATCAGCCAACACCCCCAACGCGGCCTCCTCGTCCGGGTCGAAACCCGGCCGCGCGGCGCCGGGCGGGCCGAGCAACACCGTCACCACACAATCCGCGCAAGCGATGTCCCGCATCGTGCACCGGTCACAGTCGATCAGCATCGGGTCCTCCTTCACCTCGGGCATTCACTGCGTCCGCGACGTTAGGACCGGGCACCGACAAAATGCCCGAGCCGCGCAACGTGGGCCCCACTCGCCCCGCCGGCCCCGGGTCCGGACGCTGCGCCGCGCGGCATCCGGAATGTGTCGGTGCCCCGCCCTACCGTCCGGGGCATGAAGATCGGCGCCGGTATCGCGTGGGCGCCGCCCGTGGCGGGCTCGACCTTGCCGGCCACCCACGGGGTGCAGACCAGCTTCGACGAACTCGGCGTCCCGCTGCGCGAGGTCACCTTCGTGGTGGTCGACCTGGAAACCACCGGCAGCAGCGCCGCCGATGGCATCACCGAGATCGGCGCGGTCAAGGTGCGCGGCGGGGAACGGCTCGGCGAGTTCGGCACCCTGGTCAATCCCGGCGCCCCGATCCCGGCGTTCATCTCCGTACTCACCGGCATCACCGACACGATGGTGGCCGGCGCCCCGCGCATCGATGCGGCGCTGGCCTCGTTCCTGGAGTTCGCCGCCGGCAGCGTGCTGGTAGCGCACAACGCCCCGTTCGACGTCGGATTCCTCAAGGCCGCCTGTGCCCGTAGCGGCCGGGAGTGGCCCGGCTTCACCGTGGTGGACACGGTCAGATTGGCCCGGCACGTGGTCACCCGCGACGAGGCGCCGAACTGCAAGCTGGCCACCCTGGCCCGGCTGTTCCGCTCGGCCACCACGCCCAATCACCGCGCGTTGGACGACGCCCGGGCCACCGTCGATGTGTTGCACGGGTTGTTGGAACGGCTCGGCGCGCTCGGCGTGCAGTCCCTGGAGGAGTTGACCCGGTTCTCCTCCCGGGTGCGCGCCGCGCAGCGCCGCAAGCGTTATCTGGCCGAAGGTCTGCCCTGCGCGCCGGGCGTGTACCGGTTCGAGGACGCCCGCGGCGAGGTGCTCTACGTGGGCACCTCGACCAACATCCGGGACCGGGTGCGCTCGTATTTCACCGCCTCGGAATCGCGGGCCCGGATGGGCGAGATGGTGGCCATCGCCGAACGGGTGGTGCCGATCGTGTGCGCCACCCGGCTGGAGGCGCAGGTCCGGGAGCTGCGGCTGATCGCCGAGCACAAGCCGAAGTACAACCGGCGCTCCCGCTTCCCGGAGCGCGCCGTCTGGCTCAAGCTCACCGACGAGGCCTTCCCCCGGCTGTCCCTGGTGCGCCAGGTACGCGCGGACGCGGCCACCTACCTCGGCCCGTTCTCCTCCAGCCGGCAAGCCGAGCAGGCGATGACCGCCGCGCACGACGCCTTCCCGCTGCGCCAGTGCCGCCGACCAATGTCGCCGCGCAAGCAGACCCCGGCCTGCGCACTGGCCGAGATGGGCCGTTGCAACGCCCCCTGCGAGGGCCGCGAGTCGGTGGCCGAGTACGCCACCCACGTGGCCGCCGCCCGGGCGGCCATGCAGTGCGACGCACGCGAGATCGTCGCCCGACTGCACGCGCGCATCCAGCGGCTGGCCGAGGACGGCCGTTATGAGGACGCCGCCACCCATCGGGACCGGCTGGCCGCGTTCACCCGGGCCGCGGCCCGGTTGCAGCGGCTGCAGGGGCTCACCGGCTGTTCGGAACTGGTCGCCGCGCGAGCCCTGCCCACCGGCGGCTGGGAGATCGCCGTGGTCCGCCACGGGCGGCTGGCCGGCGCCGCGGTGGCCGAACACACGCACACCGTGCGCGCCGAGGTGGACCTGACGCTGGCCACCGCGGCCACCGTGTTGCCCGGCGTCGGGCCACTGCCCGCGGCGCTCGCCGAGGAGACCGAGTGCATCTTGCGTTGGCTCGAGCAGCCCGGCACTCGGCTGGTGTCGCTGGCGGGCACCTGGAGCTCCCCCACGCACGGCGCCGGGCGCTGGCGGGAGTGGCTGGACGGGACCACCCGGGCTTTGCATCAGCCATGAGCAGGTGCCTCGGCGCGTAGGTCGGCGGGTACCCGGGCAATGATGCCCTCGTGGTGATCCCGATTCACGACCTCAATCCGGGTCGTCGACTCCCGTTGGTCACCTGGACGCTGATCCTGCTGAACTTCTTCGTGTTCTTCTTCGGCGCCTCGCTGTCCAAGAACGGGCTGCCGGATGGCGCCCCGGCGGCCTGCCAACAGGACGCCTTCATCCAGCATTATGCGGCCATCCCGAAGGAACTGACGGAGAATCAGCCGCTGCCGTTGACCCGCACCCGGGTCTACGACGGGGAGAACTCGGTGCGCTGCCCGGCGCCGACCTTCCACAAGAACCCGGCGCTGTCCGCGCTCACCTCGATGTTCCTGCACGGCGGCATCGTCCACCTGTTGGGCAACATGCTGTTCCTGTTCATCTTCGGCAACAACGTCGAGGACCGGATGGGCAGGTTCGGCTATCTGCTCTTCTACTTGTTATGCGGCTACGCCGCCGCCTACGGCTTCGCCTTCACCGACCCGAGTTCCACCGCGCCGCTGATCGGCGCGTCCGGGGCGATCGCAGGTGTGCTCGGGTCCTATCTATGGCTGTATCCGCGGGCCAAAGTGGTCTCGCTGGTGCCGTTCTTGTTCTTCCTGCCGCTGCCGCTGCCCGCCTGGATCGTGTTGGGCAGCTGGTTCCTGTTGCAGGCCGTGTACGCGCACGGCGCCGGAGTGGGAGACGGCTCCGTGGCCTACATGGCGCACGTGGTGGGATTCACCGTCGGCTTGCTGTTGACCATGCTGTACATCGGAGACCGGCGCGAGAAGCCACCCCTGAGACGTGAAACGAGGCCGATGTGATCACCGCAATCGTGTTGATCAAGTGCGACGTCGGCCGGGTGCCGGAGGTGGGCGAAGCGATCGCCCAGCTGGACGGGGTCAGCGAGGTCTACTCGGTGACCGGCGAGCACGACCTGGTGGCCATGGTCCGGGTGCGTGAGCACGACCACCTCGCCGAGGTGATCCCCGGTCTGGTCAACCGCACGCCGGGCGTCACATCCACCGAGACGCACATCGCCTTCCGCACCTATTCCAAGCATGACCTGGAAGCAGCGTTCTCCATCGGGCTGGAGGGCTGAGGGCGACGACGTGGCGGACACCTACGACGCCGTGGAGTTCGGGCGCCTGCAGCGCCGACTACACGACATGTGGCCGGCGCTGGGCCTGCGCTCGGAAGAGCGGCGAGTACTCGTGGTCGTCAGCTCGATTTCCTTCGACGTTCCGGGCCATGTTTATCCGGTGATCCCGGCGTACGAGGAGCGGTACCTATTCCTCGTACTCTTGGCCGCCCGGGCGCCGGCCTCGCAGGTGATTTACGTGACGTCGCAGCCGATCGCCGAGCGAGTGTTCGACTACTACCTGCGGCTGATTCCGGGTATCGACGTCGCAGAGTTCCGCAGGCGGATCACCCTCGTCGCGGTCAGCGATTGGTCACCGCGACCGCTTGTGCACAAGATCCTTGAGCGTCCCAGGCTTCTGGAGCGGCTGCGCAAACTGATCGGCGATCCGCAACGCGCCGTTCTGATTCCCTTCATGGCGACGCCGGGCGAGGCACGCCTTGCGGTGTCCCTCGGCATTCCCATGTATGCCCCCGATCCGGCCCTGCGCAGGCTGGGCACCAAGAGCGGCGGCCGGGAGGTGTTCGCAGCCGCCGGTGTTCCGTTGCCCCGCGGCGTGGCGGGCATCCGCGGGCGCGGTGATCTGGTGGCGGCGCTCGTGGACCTGCAGCGCAGCCGTCCGATGGATGCGGTGATCGTGAAGACCGAGGCACTGGGAAGTGGCTTGGGGAACGCGAGTGTCCGGCTCGCCGGCGCTACCGACCCGGTGGAGATCGCCCGGTGCGTGGACGGTCTGGAGCCGGAGGACCGGCAGCACACGGCCGAGTCCTATCTCGATCTGCTCGCAGGCGGCGGTGTGGTCGAGGAACGCCTGGTGGGCAGCGATCTGCGTAGCCCGAGCGTGCAGTTGAGGGCGAGTCCGGCAGCAGAGGTGGAAATCCTCTCCACCCATGACCAGATGCTCGGCGGCCACAGCGGTCAGACGTTCATCGGCTGCACCTTCCCGGCCGACGCCGCCTATCGCGGGCTCATCAGTTCCTACGCGGAGGCGATCGGGCGGGAGCTGGCTGGTCGAGGGGTGATCGGCCGGTTCGGGATCGACTTCGTTGTCCGGAAGATCGACCCGGGCTGGGACGCGCATGCCATCGAGGTGAACCTACGCAACGGCGGCACCACCCATCCTGCGCTCACCCTGCTGGCGATGACCGCCGGCCGATACGACCCTGCGAATGGGGATTTCCTCGCGGGCGGGGTGGCCAAGCACTACATCGCCAGCGACCACCTGGAACATCCCGCCTACCGCTCCCTGACGCCCGACGATGCCCTGGACGTCCTGGCAGCTCCCGCGCTGGCCTGGGACCCCGAGCGGCTGGTCGGGCCTGTTTTCCACATGACGAGCGCGGTAGCAGTTGCCGGCAGCCTCGGCGTCACGGCGATTGGAGATTCCCCGGCCGAAGCCCGTGAGGTTTACGCCGCGACTCAGTCCGCGCTCGACGAAGCCGCTGAGATCCCTCCCGAACAGCGCTGCCCCCACCCTTGGCGGCCGCGCGCGGCCTGACGCGGCGCCGATCCTGCCTGCCTCAGGCCTTCCCGCCCAGCCGGCGGCTGACCGCGATCCAGCGATCCAGCGTCGCCGCGGCCGCCCCGGAGTCGATGACCTCAGCGGCTCGGGTCAGGCCCTCGGCGATCCGCTCGGTCAGCGGGACGGACCGAGAGTCCAATACGGCCAGGGCGGCAGCGGCGTTCAGCACCACCGTGTCGCGGATCGGGCCCTGCTTGCCGGCCACCAACGCACGCACTACCGCGGCGTTGTGCGCGGCGTCCCCGCCGCGCAGCGCGTCCCGCTCCGAGGCGGGCACGCCGAGGTCGGCCGGGTCCAGGCTGCCCTCCGTGACGGTGCCACCGCGCACCTCCCAGTAGGTGGAGGTGGCCGCGGTGCTCAACTCGTCCAGGCCATCGTCGCCACGGAACACCAGCGCCTGCACGCCGCGGGCGGCCAGCACCCCGGCCATGATCGGGGCCATGCGCTTGTCGGCCACCCCGACGGCCTGGAAACCGGGCCTGGCCGGGTTGGCCAGCGGACCGAGGAAGTTGAACAGGGTGGGCACACCGAGTTCGCGCCGGGGCACCGCGGCGTGGCGCAATGCGGGATGGAACATCGGCGCGAAGCAGAACGTCACCCCGGCCTCGATGGCCACCGCGGCCACCGCGTCGGGCGGCAGGTCGAGCACCACCCCGAGTTCCTCGAGCACGTCCGCGGTGCCGCACAACGAGGACGCGGCGCGGTTGCCGTGCTTGACCACCCGCGCGCCGGTGGCGGCCACCACGACGGTGGCCATGGTGGAGATATTGACGGTGTGCGCCTGATCCCCGCCGGTGCCGACGATGTCCACGATCGGGCCGGGCACGGAGATGGGCACCGCGCGAGCCAGCATGGTGCGCACCAAACCCTCGAACTCGACCACCGTCTCGCCCTTGGCGCGCAGCGCCACCGCGAACCCGGCGATCTGCGCCGGGCTGGCGTCCCCGGCCATGATCTGGTCCATCGCCCAGGCGGTGTCGTCCGCGCTGAGGTCCTCCCGGCGCAACAACGCCCCGATCAGGGCCGGCCAGCCCCGGGCGGTCATTGCGTGGGCAACAACCGGCGGCGCATGAGTGAGGCCACCGCGTCGGCCACCGCGATCGGGTCCAGCGGGTGGGACACCACGGCATCCGCCCGCGACCAGGTGGCCAGCCACCCATCCTGCGGGCGCCCGATCAGCACCAGCACCGGCGGGCAGCGGTAGATCTCATCCTTGAGCTGGCGGCAGATCCCCATGCCGCCCGCCGGCACTGCCTCGCCGTCCAGCACGGCCACGTCGATGCCGCCCGCGTCCATCGCGGCGATCACCGCGGGCTCGGTGGCCACCTCGAAGATCTCCACCCGGGGCAGCTCGGGGGCGGGCCGGCGGCCCAACGCGAGGCGCACGGCCGCGCGGGTGTTCACGTCGTCGCTGTAGACCAAGACCTTCATCGTGGTCTCGACGGGTGTCTCGGTACCCGACACTGCCTGCTCCTCGTCCCCTACTGCGCGTCGGCAGATGGTATCGGCGGCGCCTCGCGGGCGGCCGCCCTGGCCAACGCGGCGTTCAACGCCGCCCGCTTGGCCTCCTCGGCGTCGCGCCGATCGAGGTGGCGGTCCACCCGGACGGCTTCGCGTTCGCTCTCCCGCATCCACTGCACGAACAGCGCGGCGAACACGATCAGCCCGATCAGGTCCCCGCTGACCCAGAGGATGCCGCCGGCGGTGCGTTGGTCGGACAGCGGCGTCGAACCCCAGGAGCGCTGCTGCGCGATGTACCAGTCCCCTGCGATCAGCGTGTTCATCGACATGATCGCCACGCCCAGCCAGGCGTGGAACGGCAGTGTCAGGAACGCCGAGATCACCCGGATCAGGTACGGCGCGCGGCGACCCACCGGGTCGATCCCGATCAGCGGCACGAACCAGAGGCAGCCGACCACCACGAAGTGCAGGTGGTTGAGGTCGTGCAGCCAGGGATGGCGCAGCGTCTGCTCGTAGAGGCCGCTGAAGTAGAGGATGAACGGGTTGGCGATGAAAATCGCCCCGTCGACCACCGGAAAGGTCAGGGTCGCCACCACCCGTGAGTGCAGCACCGTCAACAGCCCACGGCGCGGGCTGCCGGGCAGCGTGCGCAGGGCCAGCGTGACCGGAGCGCCCAGCGCCAGGAAGATCGGCGCGATCATCGCCAGGATCATGTGCTGGACCATGTGGACGGAGAGCAACACCTCGTCGTAGGTGGCCAGCGGGGAGGTCGTGG
>Ga0137413_10000073_pt1 | contig 23374 bp, 24 predicted proteins | sample CZODoug2_1_16fun_FD_108280 | JGI IMG/M metagenome (GOLD analysis project Ga0137413, IMG submission 108280) | Vadose zone soil fungal communities from Angelo Coast Range Reserve, California, USA - CZODoug2_1_16fungal (Illumina Assembly) | ecosystem: Environmental > Terrestrial > Soil > Vadose... | reverse complement strand
GCCGGCGTCGACGGCCGGCCGATCGACTGGTCGGACACGGTGGCCTACAAGTCCTTCATGCTCTCCGGTGTCCCCAACTTCGCCTACGCCTTCGGCTACACCAACAACTCCTGGACGCTGAAGGTGGACCTGGTCACCGAGCACTGGTGCAGGCTGCTGGCACACATGGAGCAGCAGCGCCAGGACACGGTCGTCCCGACCCTCGAGGACCCGCAGATGCCGCGCCGGCCCTTCATCGACGACCTGAGCTCGAGCTACGTCCGACGCGGCATCGAGGCGTTCCCGCATCAGGGGGAGTCCGGGCCGTGGACCGCCGCCATGCACTACCCGACCGATGTCGAGCGACTGCAGAAGGCGGCCGTGGAGCACGACGCCCTGGTGTTCGGTCACGCCGTCGCGAGGACCCCGGTCGCCACGTAACGGGTCAGGATCCGCCGCACCTGGTCCCGGTCGCCGCCCTTGGGGCGGGCGCACAGCGCCACGTGGACGAAGGTCAGCCAGGCGACGACCTCGGCGCGGTCATGGTCAGCAGGGAGCCCGCCGCGTTCGTTGATCCGATCGAGGATCGGATCCCAGTACTCGTGCTGTACCTCGGCCACCCGCTCGGAGTTCTCGATCACCTCGGCTGCGGTGCCGAAGTCAGCCGGGTTGAGCAGGATCTCGATGTAGCTGGACTTGCGCGCCGAGGCCAGCAGGGCGAGCTCTGCGGCGACCAACAGGTCCGCGGAGGGTAGGTCGAGGTCCAGCCCGCGTCGGGCCCGAGCGTTCACCCGGCGGGCCTCGTCGAAGATCACCTCGGCGATGAGCACGCTCTTGTTGGTGAAGTAGTTGTAGACCGTCTTGCGCGAAACGGCCGCCGCCGTTGCGACGTCGTCCATCGTCGTGCGGCGCAGCCCGTACCGGGCGAAGCAGGCAACCGCGGCCTTGAAAATGCGGGCACGCTCGGTGGCGAGTTCTACGGTGGTCATCGCGGTTCAGTCTATCGGTGACGGCCGCCGTTCGGGCCTTACACAATTTACGAAGCTTGTGTAACGTGCACTGCATGGTCGGCGATCCGATCGACACCCATGGCGGGCCCACCACGTTCTGGACGCGGGTCAACGCCGCCGAAGCCCTGCCCGGCGTGATCACGCCGTTGACGTGGACCTTCTACGCGAGGGCGTCGGAGATCAGCGTCCGCACGGCGTTCGCCGAACTCGGCGTCCTGCGCCGCTCGGAAATCGAGTGGCCGGCAGACCCGGATCACCGCTTCATCGGTGTGTTCTACGGCCGCGCCGCGATCAACCTCGACCAGTTCCGGGCGATGGCCGACCGCAGCCCCGGCCAATCCGGCGACGCTCTCGAGCGGGAGTTCTTCGGCACGGTGCGGCCCGGCGTGAGCTCCGCGCCACTGCGTCGCCGCTACGCGCTGGTCGCGGCGAAGACGCCGAGGGCCGCGTTCGGTGTGCAGCGCCGGCTGACCAGGCTGGAGGCGGAGGCCGACGCCTGGTGGCGTCGGGTGGTGACGGACCCTCAGTTGAGTGATCCCGACCGGGCGCGCACCGTGCTGCGCGAGGCCGCCGACCTGTACACCCGGGTGATGGTGCCGCACACCATCGGCACCATGTTGACCCCGGCGTTCTTCACCCAACTCGCGGCGTTGGCGACAAGGGCCGGGCACCCCGGGTTGGAGTTGCGGTTGGTCACCGGGCAGTCGGTGCCCGAGACGGTATGGCTGAACGAACTGTGGGAGATCGCGCACGGGAGCGGGGACCTCGCGGCATTCGTAGCGCAGCACGGCTACCACGGCCCGGACGAGGGGGAACTGTCCGCGCACCCGTGGCGGGAGGACGCTGCGTCCTTGCGCGCGATGACGGAACGGTTCCGCGACCTGCCCGTCGACCAGGCGCCCGCCGCGGTCGAACGCCGGCGGGCGGCCGAGGCCGCCGAGGCCGAGCGGATCCTGATGTCCGCGCTGTCCGCGCTGTCCGGCGCACGTCGGCCCGGAGCTCGGCTGTTGCTGCGGATCGTCCGGCATTTCATGCCGCTGCGGGAGACCGGCCGTGCCGCCTTCCTGCGCGCCATCGACGGCGCCCGGGCCGCCGCGCGCAGCCTCGGGACGAACCTGCACCACGACGGTGTGCTCAAGGATCCCGACGACGTGTTCTTCCTGACCATGGACGAGCTGAGCGGCATGCTGCCGCCCGACGTGGCCGACGTGGTGGCGGAACGACGGGCCCGGTTCGACGAGTACCGGACCTTCGATCTGCCGGACGCGTGGACCGGACGCCCCGAGCCGATGCCGATTGCTGAGGATCCGTCAGGTGGCAGCGCTGATCTGTCCGGCTTTGCGGTGAGCCCGGGCGTGGTCGAGGGTCCGGTGCGCGTCGTCTCGGGCGCCGAGGAGCTCGATTCCCTGGAACCCGGGGAGATTCTGGTCTGCCCATCGACGGATCCGAGCTGGTCGCTGGCCTTCGTCCTCGCGGCGGGGTTGGCCATCGACGTCGGCGGCCCGCTGTCCCACGGCGCGATCGTCGCCCGCGAACTGGGCGTCCCCTGCGTCATCAACACCCGGGTCGGCACCCGGGTGTTACGCACCGGCGACCGGGTTCGCCTGGACGGCGGCGCCGGCACGGTCACCCGGATCTGAGGAGCACTGATGGACAACCCGTATGACGTCGATCCGGTCGAGGACTACACCCACGCGATCCCCGGCGACGTCGAACTGTGGAGCGAGAACTACTTCTTCCAGTGCTACGACCCCCGCCAGGAGGTCGGCATCTGGACCCACCTCGGCCGGACCCCGCACGACCCGACGATGTGGCGCGCCCTGATCACCGTGTTCCTGCCGGACCGCAGCCTGCTGGTCAGCAAGACCTACGGCCGCGGCCCGGCCGTACCCGGCGAATCCGGCCCGAGCAACGGGACATTGAGCTTTCGCTGCGACGACCCGCTGCTGACCTGGACGATCGCCGCCGACGCGATGTCGCGCCCGACGACGCTCGGCTCGCTCGCCGCCGGCCTGCTCGCGGACGGCGAGGTCGTGCCGGTGGAGTTCGAGTACCGCTTCGAGGCGATGACGCCGATGTGGGACCTCGGCGCGGCCGACATGTCGGGGCAGTCCTGGGCGCTCACCCACTACGAGCAGGCCGGGCGGATCGCCGGGCGACTGCGCGCCGGAGAGCGGACCTGGCAGATCACCGGTACGGGCATGCGCGACCACAGCCACGGGCCGCGCAACTTCGCGCACTTCCGGCGCGGGTCATGGGTGCACGCCGAGTTCCCCAGCGGCCGCGTCTTCGCCGCGCTGCGGATGTGGACCAACGACGACAACGTCGCCCTCAACCGCGCGTTCATCTCCGAGGACGGCAAGCTCCGCGAGGTCACCCCGATCGAGATGCCGACTCTGGAAACCCCGCACTCCGACCCGCGCTCGATCAGCGTGCGCATCGATGACGGGGGTCGCGAGGCGGTGATCGAGGTCGAGGTCATTAACGCCAAGACCATGACCCTGGCCGAGCCCAACGAGATCCTGTTCGGCGTCGATCGCATCGACCCGCGGATCAAGATCATCAACGAGGCGATCGTGCGCTGCCGCTGGGACGGCGAGGAGGGCTACGGCCTGTGTGAGCGCAGCCGACGGGTCGAGGACCTGAGCGGGAGCTGACGTGCCGCCTCGCAACGCGTCCACCCGTCGGTTGCCGGCCGCTGCGGTGCTGGCGTTGGCGCTGCTGGCCGGGTGCGGTGGCTCGCGGGCCGATCACGCCGCCATCGAGGCGGTCGGGAACGGGTACGGCTCGGTCAACGAGCGCGACATTCGAGCTGCGGCCGACCTGGCCGCCGGCGAGGTAGCGGCCGCGGCCGCAGCCCGCGGTGCCCCGGCCCCGGCTGCGGTCGCGCCGGTCGCCGGTGCTCCGACAGTCCCGGTCCCAGCGAGCAATGCCCCCGTCGCGAACAGTGGTGACAGCACCCCCGGCGGGAACACCGCCTCGGTCGACGCCCCCACCGGCAGCGTGCCGGCTGGGACGGGCGCGGCGTGTACCCAGCAGTTGTCCCCGGTGGTGCTCGGGCAGACGCTGGCCGTATCCGGCCTGGTGGGCGCGACCATCGGCGGGTTGCGCAACGGCCTGTCGGTGTGGGCCAAGGACATCAATGCCCGCGGTGGCCTGCAGTGCCACCCGGTCCAGCTCATCCAACTTGACGATGGGTCAGATCCGGCCCGGGTCACGGCCAACTGGAACTCGATGATGCACGACCGCGGCGCGGTCGCGATGGTCGGCGGCGGTGTGCCGATCGCCATCGCCGCCCTGCGTACCGCGGCGGAGCGGGACCGGGTGCCGGTGGTGGGCGGTGACGTCACGGCCGAGGACTGGGTGCGCAGCCCGTACCTGTTCCCGACCGGTGGCGCCCCACTGACCTCCTACGACGGTGGCGTGATCGAGGCCGCCAAGCTGGCGCAGGGCCCGCGGAAGGCCGGCCTGTTCTACTGCGTCGAGGCCTCGATCTGCACCGGGTTGAAGACCAACTACCCGCGCAGCGCGCAGCGCGCGGGCGCCGCGCTCGGCCCGATCCAGGCCGTCTCGCTGACCCAGCCGGACTACACCTCCGAGTGCCAACTGATGAAAGCGGCCGGGGTCAACACTCTGTTCCTCGGCCTCGATGGATCGGCCAGCATCCGGGCCGTGCGCTCCTGCGCATCGCTGAACTACTTCCCGACCATCTCCATGGGTGCCATCGGCCTGTCCGCAGCCGCCTCCGCCGACGCCGGCCTGCGGCGCAATCGGACCTTCCTCGGTAGCGGCGTGGTGCCGTACACCACCACGGACACCCCGGGTATCCAGGCCTTCCACGTCGCCACCAAGCGTTATGCCCCGTCCGCCCCGGAGGACCAGCAAACGCTGCTCGGCTGGGCGTCCGGGAAGCTTTTGGAAGCCGCGCTGGCGAAGGTGTCGGCCAAAGTCCGAGCGGGCGACATCACCACCCAGATGATTCTCGACGGCCTGTGGCAGCTGAAGAACGAGAAGCTCGACGGGCTGAGCCCCGGTGCCACCTTCGCCAAGGGCGCACCGGCCAAAGCGATCGACTGTTACTACGGGCTGCGGCTGGACGTGCACGGCTTCGCCGCGGTGAACGGCAGCAAGCCGGTCTGCTTCTGACCCGCCGCGCTCTGGCCTCCTCCCGCTTCACTCGTTGGCGTGTCGCTCCACTCGGCACAGACGAGGCCGCACAGCGAGTGAAGCGGCACCCCGGCGAGTGAAGCGCGAAATTAGGGGGCGGCGGGGGCGTTGCGGGATGATGTACACAGTGTGTACATTGCTGGCGCAGGAGGCCCTCGTGACCGAGCTGGATCTGCACGCCGCCAACCCAATGCACTGCGCGTCCGGGCCGGACGACGTGTGGTCGACGGTGAACACCCGGGAGAACTACGCCGGGGTGATGAGCCCGCTCGGGGCCAGCCTGTGGCTACCGCTGTGCGACCGGGCCGTGGCCGGATCGTTCGCGGACATCGGGGTGGTGCCGGCCGGCGGCATTGCCGCGGAGGCGGCCCGCAAGCCGCCGTGTTCCGCCGTGTTCTACGGCCGCTACACCGCCGGCATCAGCTACTTCCGGCGGATGAGCCAACTGATCCCCGGCAACTCCGGTGCCTCGTTCGAGGAGCAGTACTTCGCCTCCTCCAATGCCGAGGCCGCGCCGCGCTCGCGTCGTCGCCACCCGGTGATTGCGGCAAAGGCACCGCTGACCACGGCACGACTGAGCCGCCGCTTTCACGCGACCGCGGCGCGCACGGATACCTGGTGGCGGTTCGCCACCTCCGCGGCCGGCGGAGCCAGGCCCGCCGAGGTGCAACTGCGCGAGGCGTTGGTGCGACTCGAGGACGTCATGCGCGTGCACATGGTCGTGTGCTTCGTCGCGCAGGGCGTGTTCGACGCGTTGGGCAAGCTCGCCGCCTCGGTCGACCGGCCGGGGCTGCACCTGCAACTGGCCACCGGCTACGGGCAGATGGCCGAGCTGGAACTGGTCGCGACCCTGGACCGGGTGGCACACGGTGAGGCGACGCTGGAGCAATTCCTTGCTGAGTACGGCTTCCGGTGCGCCGGGGAGATCGAGCTGTCCAACCCGACGTGGCGTGAGGCCCCCGAGCTGATCGAGAAACTGATCGTCAAGTATCGCGACGCCGCGCGACCCGACCCGGCCGCACAGGCCCGGCAACGGACCGCGGTGCGCGAGGCGGCGCAGGCCGAATTGCTGGGCGCGCTACCGCGGCACAAGCGACCCATCGCGGCGCTCTTGCTGCGCCTGGCGCGCACGTTCATCCCGATGCGCGAGGAGGGGAAAGCCACGCTGGCCAAGGGTTTCGACGGCACCCGGGTGGCCGTGCGGGCGCGCGGGCGGGAACTGGTCGCTGCGGGCCTGCTCGACACCGAGGACGACGTGTTCTACCTGTCGTTCGAGGAGGTGCACGGGGTCGTGCCCGCGCACGCGCGGGAGTTGGTGAGCACCCGCCGGGCGCTGCGCATCGCCTACGAGAAGTTCGACCTCCCCGACCACTGGGCCGGTCGGCCCGAGCCGATCGTGGTGGTGGTGGACACCGACGCGCGTGCGGATTCGGTCACCGGGACGGCGGCCGCACACGGTGTGGTGGAGGGGCGGGCCCGGGTGCTCCACACCGCTGAGCAGTGCGACGAACTCGAACCCGACGAGGTGCTCGTCTGTCACACCACGGATCCCTCGTGGGCCTCGGCGTTCCACCTGGCCGCCGGGGTGGTGATCGACGTGGGGTCGATCTCCTCGCACGGCGCGATCGTGGCCCGCGAGATGGGCCTGCCCTGTGTGATCGGCACCGGCAACGGCACCGCGGTGCTGCGTACCGGGGACCTGCTTCGGGTGGACGGCGGCGCCGGGACGGTCACGGTGTTGGAGCGGGCGCTGTGACCGAACGCGGGTACCGCAGTTTTCTGCGGCTGCCCGCGATCGTCGGCGAGGCACGTCGGATCGCCGACGCGGACGGGCTTTCCGCGGTGTCCATGCGCAGCCTGGCCGAGGCGTTGGACTGCACCCCGCGCGCGTTGTACCGGCATGTGGCGGGCAAGGACGAGGTGCTCGAACTGCTCGCCGATGACGCGCTGGGGGAGTTGCCCGCGCCGCGCCCGGGTGCGGACTGGGAGGAGGCGCTCGTCGAGTTCTTCGTCGCCATGCGTGCCCTGCTGGTCGCCTCACCAGCGATCGCGGAGATCGTCGCTCAGCACCCGGTCGCCGGGCCGAACTTCCGCGCGCATGGTGCGGCCGTCGCCGCGGTGTTGATCTCCGCGGGGCTCGCACCCGAGATCGCGGTGGAAGCCGTGATCGCGCTCGGGCAGTTCACCATCGGCGCCTCGATGCCGGGCACCGGCCAGCGCCTGCACGAGACCTACCGCGCCCTGGAGCACATCGACGGCGGATCGACCCTCGGGCACGTGCGGGAGCACTTCGTCCGCGACTCTGCCGCCGAACACTTCCGGGCCGCGGTGCGCCGACTGCTGGGTGCTTATCGTCCGGCAAGCGTGACCTGAGGTCCCGGTTCGCCGGCAGTCACCTGAATCGGTGTGCCGAATACGCATGTTCTGCCCTGAACGGACGCTCGAACGTCCGATGATGTCTCTCGATGACGAAGGGTCGGGGACGGCACGCACGCAATCCACGCGGGGAGACGCCCGACGTGGGTGTCCCGCCGCGGCTCGCGGAGCAGATGACCGTGGGCGAGCAGCACGACTGGATCCGTACCTTCCTGTCCCAGCGGCCGGTCAGCCGCCGCAGCGCGTTGAAGGCCGCGGCCGGGGCGTTGACAGTGTTGGGCGTGGGACCGGTGCTCGCCGAGTCCGGTGTCCCCTTCACCGGGTCCGCGGCACCGCCGTTCCTCGGACGACGGCTCTCCTTCGGGTCGGACCCCCGCCGGCAAATGGCCATGGCCGCGGAGCTGACCCACCGACCGACTGGTTCGGTGCTGGTCGACCTCGGTACGGATCGCGGTTACGGCCGGACGATGACCGCCGAGGTGCGCCACCTGATCAGCGCGGTACCCCAGCAGGACGGATCGATCCGCGCGGCCGAGCAGTATTTCGTGCACGCGCTGGCCGCCGATCTCGAACCCGGCCGGGCCTACCACTACCGGTTCCGGCTTCCCGGCGGCGCGGCCACCCGCGACGCCGTGTTCAGCACCGCGCCGGCCGAGCGCGCAGCATTCCGCTTCACCGCCTTCGGTGACCAGGGCGTAGACCCGGGCAATGGCGTGTCGGCGGCATTCGGCAACCGGTACAACAACACCGACACCCGACGCTCCCCGCACCCGGCCGCTTCGTTGATCCGGCAGGTCACCGCCATTCGCCCGGCGTTCCACCTGCTGGCCGGGGACATCTGCTACCCCGGCGCCGACGGAGAACCGGTGCGCAACAACCACCTGTTCAAGCCGGATTCGGGTTTCGACAACTTCGACCCGTTGGTGTGGACCCGCTACTTCGCCGGCATCGAGCCCAGCGCCGCGAGCACGCCGTGGATGTTCGCCACGGGCAACCACGACGTGGAAGCGCTCTACGACGACAACCGGGTGGATGGGGCCACCCATGGCTACGGCGGACACGCCGCCCGACTGGACCTGCCGACCAACGGGCCGCGCGGATGCCCGTCGGTGTACTCGTTCCGTTACGGCAACGTCGGGGTCCTCAGCCTCGACAGCAACGACCTGACCTTCGAGACCCGAGCGAGCGCGGACTACAGCAGTGGCGCTCAGGTCAACTGGGTCCGCAGCACCCTGCACGCCCTCCGGCAGAACCCGCAGATTGACTTCATCGTGGTCTTCTTCCACCACTGCGCGTACTCCACCGGACTCGGGCACGGGTCGGACGACGGCGTGCGCTCGCGATTGGCCCCGTTGTTCGACGAGTTCTCCGTCGACCTCGCCGTGCAGGCACACAACCACTGCTGGGAACGGACCGACCCGATCCGCGCCGGCCGGACCACGGTGGCCGCGCCGAACGGTGGGACCGTGCGACCGGACTCGGACGGAACCACCTACATCTGCGCGGGTTCCGGCGGCCGGAGCCGGACCTCCTGGCCGGACGGGGTGACCGATCGGTACCCCGGCCGGGTCGGTGCCGACAGCGCAGGCCCGGTGACCGCAACCGTGCGCATGAACGGCGGAGTCAACGTGCCGGAGACGGTGCCCTGGTCCCGGGCGCGGTACCTCGGTTACGCGATGCTCGCCGTCGAGGTGGTGCCCGGCGCGCTGCTCACCGATTCCAAGATGGTCATCCGCACGATCAGCGACCGTGGCGAGTTACTCGACACCATCACCCTGCTCCGCCCCGCGTCGATCTTCTCCGCGCTGGGCCCGTTGCTCTAACCAGACCCGCCACCCCCGGGCACAGTTGTAACGGGTGGTGCGATCCGCCCCCGAATGTCGTCACTCTGGTTGCAACTGTGCCCCTCCGTGGTGCCGCATCCTTATTCGATCATGCTCCGATCGAATTGGATCATGAATTCCAAGATCTTCTGACCCGCCCTCAGCGTCCGAATTTTCCGAATTCGGGATTGTCACATCGGTGCGCCGCTCGACCGCCTGAGAGAAGCCTTAACGAATCGCGCGAACGCGCATTGTCAGCATCTGAACACGAACGGTATTTCCGCAGGTCAGATGCCCTGTTTACCCCTCGAAAATGGCTTCCGGCGATGTGAGGAATGCACAAGTCGGACGTGCGAAATGTCCCATCGCAAAGCCGCGGGAAAGCCCGTCCGATGTGCCTGTGCAAAGGCAGAGAACCCACGCAGAATCAAGCGCACACGTCCGCTCCTATCCCCGCCAAGAATCGAGGAGCCATGGACGCAGACATCAACGTCCGCCGCGCCGGCGGTGTAGCTGTTGCGGTGTTGCACGGGGACTACGACCTCGGCAACTCCGCGGCGTTGCACGCGGAACTGCTCGACGTCCTGCGCTCCCGTCCGTCCGGCATCGTCCTCGACCTCTCCGAGGTCGCGTTCTGCGACCTGACCTGCCTGCGCACCATGGCGGGCATCGGTCACCGGGCCGCCGCCGTCGGTGCCTGGGTGCGGGTGGCGGGGGCGTCGACGATGGTGCGTCGCATGCTCGAGGTCACCGGGATGTCCGCCTCGCTGCCCGCGTTTGCCGACGTGGAGCTGGCCCTGCGGGGCTCCCGGGTCCGACCGATGTTGCCCGGTGGGCGAGTGGTGAGCGCCCCGGCGGGCTCGGACACCCGCGTCACCGGCCGTGCCAACTCCTTGTCCGCCGCTCCGACCCCGACTGAGGTGTGACACACGTGAGCCTGGCTGTCGCCTGCTGCATGCCGCTGGTGATGATGGCGTTGATGTTCTTCCTGGCGGGGATCGAGGACAAGCATCTGACGGCCCGCCCGCGGGTCCCCGTACCGGCGCCGGTCGAGGCCGAGGCCCCGCAGCCGACCGACTTCGCCTGAGCAGACTCCCTGACGGTAGGAAGGGAGCATTGGCGCAGCCTGACGGATCGTCAGGGAAGCTCGATACCGAGCCGCAACCCGTCCAACGTCGCGGGGCACGGGCACTTGCGCTCGGTGGGCATGCTCGCAATGACTCCGAACAGCAGCTCGCGCAGCCGTCCCACGTTCTCCCCGAAGATGGCGAATACCTCGGCCATGGTCACCCCGGCGCCGGCCTCGATGCCCGCGTCCAGGTCGGTGACCAACGCGAGCTGGGTGTAGCAGAGCGCCAACTCACGGGCCAGCGCTGCCTCCGGTTGCGCGGTCATGCCGATGATCGAGGCACCGGAGGCCGCGTACCACTGCGACTCCGCCCGGCTGGAGAACCGCGGACCGTCGATCACCACCAGCGTGCCGTCGTCGAACGGCGCCCAGCCCGCCGCCCGCGCGCAGTGCGCCGCCACTGCCCGCCCGTCCGGGCAGTACGGATCGGCGAAGCCCACATGCACCACGCCGGCCGGCGGCCCGTCATAGAACGTGCCGGCCCGTCCCGAGGTGCGGTCCACCAGCTGATCGGGGATCACCAGCGCGCCGATCGGCCGGTCGTGGCGCAGTGACCCGACCGCGCACGGCGCCAGCACCTGCTCGACGCCGAGCATGCGCAGCGCCCACAGGTTGGCCCGGTACGGAATGCGATGCGGCGGCCAGCGGTGGTCCGCCCCGTGCCGGGGCAGGAACGCGACCCGGCGCCCGGCCACCTCGCCGACCACGATGGGATCCGACGGCGGTCCGTACGGGGTCTCCACCTCGACGCGCTCGGCGTCGGTGAGGAACTCGTAGAGGCCGGAACCGCCGATGACACCGATCTGCGCCGTCTGCTCCACGGCGAGGAACCTTAGCGCTCAACTGGCGAACCAGAAGCCGAGGATCAACCCGATCACCACCACGATCCAGAGCTGGAAGAACAATCGGGCCCGAACCGGCGCCCAGCGCAGCTCCATGAAGTCGAGCATTACGTAACGCACCTTGACTGCCGCAAGCAGGAAGATCCCGACCATGGCGACCGACGGGCGCAACGCATCGCGGGACAGCACCCAGGTGGAGACGCAGGTAGCCGTCATCAGGCCGAGCCAGACCATGGTCGCGCGCTCGCGCATCAACCGCATTCGACTACCTCTGCAGGTACAGCAGCGGGAACAGGACGAGCCACAGCAGATCCACCAGGTGCCAGAACGAGGCCACGCACTCCAACACCACGCGGTTTCCGTCGCGATAGGCGCCGCGCCGCGACCTGCGCCAGGTGTAGCCGAGCAAGCCGGTACCCGCCAGCACGTGGGCGAGGTGGACCCCGGTGAGCAGGAAGTACCAGCCGTATAAGGCGTCGGTGGCCGGGGTGATCCCGTCGATCAGCTTCTCGGCGTACTCCACCGACTTGGAGACCACGAACATCGCCCCGGTGAGCATCCCGCCGAGCAACAGCCGGGGCGCTCGCGGGTCGTCGCGGGCCACCGCCTGCACAGCCAGCGCGACCAGCCAGGAACTGGTGAGCAACAACAGCGTGTCCAGCCCGGCCAGGTGGAAGTTCAGCGTCCGGCGCGACGCCTCGAACAGAGCCGGATCGCCGTAGCGATCGTGCTGGAAACTGGCGAACAACAAAGCAAAGATCACCGCGTCGAACCCGATGAACACCCACAGGCCGTCCACGCCAGGCAGACGGCTGCGATGTTCCGACGTCGTTGACATCGAACTCCGGTCGGCAGAATACTTTGGTATTAGACAATATTGCCCTGGTCGGCAACGGCGCCGAGGAGGCCCTCCGTGCAGGACGAGCGCTCGTACACGAGTCAGAAGATCGGCCTGTGGTGCAACTTCGTGTTCGTGGGGTTGACCGCGGTGGGGTGGCTGGGCATCGCCCACTTCATTCTTCCCGCGCATGCGAATCTGACTGCTGACCAGACCAAGCAGTGGTACACCCGGGACCACCATTGGGGCGTGATCGTCGGGTGCACGATGTTCTACATCGCCGCCGGCCTGCTCACCCCGGGCTCGATCGCGTTCGGCATCATGCTGTCGAAGATCGAGGGGCGCCACCCACTCTGGTCGTTCACCACGGCGGTGTGCGGGGTCTTCATCTCGCTGATCATCTTCTTCAATTGCTGCGCGTGGATCGTGGCCGCCTACCGGCCGGAGACCGGGGCCGATGTCATCCAGGCCTGGAACGACTGGGCCTGGTTCGCGTTCCTGCTCGGCTGGATCTACCTCACGATCGAAATGGTGGCGACCGGCATCGTGGAGTTGCAGGACGCCCGGTCGCAGCCGATGATTCCGCGCTGGCTGACCTGGTACACCTTCGCCGGCGCGGTGACGATCTTCTTCGCCGCGGGCCCGGCCTTCGCCAAGAGCGGACCGTTCGCCTACCACGGGCTGCTGGCGTTCTACGTCCCGGTCGTCATCTGGGGCTCCTATATCGCCCTGACCACCTGGTTCATGCTGCAGGAACTCGAGCGGGAACGCACCGCGGGCGCGGTGGGCACGCCGCTGCCCGAGCCGGTCGCGATCGGCTGAATCAGGCCGCGGGCTCCGTGGCGCTCTTCTTGGCCGCAGAGGCGGACTCGGTCGGCTTCGGCTTCGACTCCGTCGAGGATGACTTCGATTCGGTGGAGGACGACTCGCCGGACTTGGTCGAGGAGCTCGAACCGGCATCCACCGCGGAGCTCTTGGCGCGGCTGTCGGTGCGGTAGAAACCCGAGCCCTTGAACACCACGCCCACCGCGGAGAACACCTTGCGCAGCTTGCCGGAGCAGGTCGGGCACTCGGTCAGCGCGTCGTCGGTGAACTTCTGGACGGCTTCGAGCGGCTTCCCGCAGTCCGTGCATGCGTACTGGTAGGTGGGCACGCATCCTCCAATTGGCACTCGCGCCGAGCGACTGCCAATACTAACGCCCCAACCGGCCCTTTTCCTCCCACCTCAGCGAGGCGGGGACCAGCCCGCCAACCTGCCCTGCGCGGCCACGGCCCGCAGCCGGGCCTCGGTGGCGGCCCGCACCGCGGACGGGCAGACCACCAGCAGGTCGTCGCCGTGCCGGAGCACAGTGTTCGGCACCGGCACCAGGCTGGTTCCGTCGCGCACGATCAATGAGACTCCCGCGCCGCGGGGCAGACGCAGTTCGAACACCTCCACGCCATGCATCCGGGATCCCGCGGGCACGTGCACGGTGAGCACGTCGGCGTTCAACCGGTCCAGTGGCGCGGCCTCCAGGTCCAGGCCCTGCATCTGATCGCTGACGGTCACCCGCAGCCGTCCGGCCAGCCACGGCAGCGTCGCGCCCTGCACCAGGGTGTAGACCACAACCAGCACGAACACGATGTCGAATAACTCGTCGCTGCGTGGCACCTGACGCAGCACCGGGATGGTGGCCACCACGATCGGCACCGCGCCGCGCAACCCGGCCCAGGACAGGAAGGCCTGCTCACGCCAGGGCAGCCCGAACCAGGTGGTGGTCGCGGCCACCGAGACCGGCCGGGCCAACAACAGCAGCACCAGACCCACGCCGATCGCGGGCAGCAATTGGTCGCCCAGATCCGAGGGGGTGACCAGCAGCCCGAGCAGCACGAACAATCCGATCTGCGCCAGCCAGGCCAATCCCTCGGCGAACCCGCGGGTGGCCGGGCCGTGCGGCAGACCCATGTTGCCCAGCACCAGCGCGGCCAGGTACACCGCGAGGAATCCGCTGCAGTGCGCAAGCGACGCGCTGGAATAAGCCAGCGTGGCCATGGCCAACACCGCGATCGGGTACAGGCCAGACGCCGGGAACGCCACCCGGCGGATCGCCTGCGCGCCCACCCAGCCGATGGCCAGGCCGATCGCCGCGCCGCCGGCCAGCTCGCCGACCAGTTCCGCGCCGATGCGCGCGATGTTGCCGCCGTCCAACCGCCGTGGGTCGCACAGCGCGACCACCAGGATCACCACCGGGGCGTCGTTGAACCCTGATTCGGCCTCCAGGATGCCGACCAGTCGTGGTCGTAACGGCAATCGGCGCAGCACGGAGAACACCGCCGCCGCGTCCGTGCTGGACACGATCGCGCCGAGCAGCAACGCGGTGCGCCAGGGCAGGTCCAGCAGTTGGTGCGCAGCCAGGCCGACGACCGCGACGGACACCCCGACCCCGACGGTGGCCAGCAGCGCCGCGGCGGGCAGTGCCGGGCGCACGGTGCGCCACGACGTGGTCAGCCCACCCTCGGCCAGGATCACCACCAGCGCCGCGTAGCCCAGGGTGCGGGTCAGTTCGTTGTCGTCGAAGGAGATGCCGATGCCGTCCTCGCCGAGCAGCACGCCCAGCCCGAGGTAGATCAGCAGGCTGGGCAGCCCGGTTCGGGTGGCCAGCCGGACCGCCGCGACCGCGACCAGCAGCACCGCCGAGCACAGCAGCAGCCAGGTATCGAGCTGATGCACCGTCAGGGAGCTCGCGGAGGTCATCGCCGACCCAACTGCACGAACCCGCCCGGGGTCAGCGCAAGGTCGAACGGGGCGTCGTGCGCCAGGTGTGGCACCGAGTCGACGATCTCATCGGCGAAGACCACCACAGCCAGCAGACCACCGGGCCGGCGCAGCGCCAGCGACCGGTCGTAGTACCCCGCGCCGCGGCCCAGCCGGTTGCCGTCCCGCCCGGCCAGCAGCCCCGGTACCAGCGCCACGTCGGCCTCGGACCAGGCATCCGGGCCCAATCGGGGGCCGTGCGGTTCGGTGATGCCGTGCGGCCCGCGGGCCAGGGCGTCCGCACCGGTCCAGGCCACCCAGTCCAGGCAGCGGTCGGTGCGCTGCACGGGCAGCAGCGTCTCGATGCCCGCGGCGTGCAGTGCGCTCAGCAGCGGCGTGGTGCCCGGCTCACTGCGCAACGATAGGTAGAGCGCCACCCGGCGCGCGGCGCGCACCCGCTCCTCGGCCATCGCCACCGCACACAACGCCTCGCCGGCCGTGATCCGCTCGGCGTCCGGACGGGCGGCGCGGCGGGTCAGCACATCGGCGCGCAACGCCGCCTTCGCCGCCTCCACCGAGTTCTCCGGGTCGCCCACGGCACCGATCCTCCCCGATCAGTGCGCCCCGGTGACGCAGCCCCTCGGAGAGATAACCTGCCGCAATGAGCTCCGCGATGACCAAGGCGGTGATCCCGGCCGCCGGTCTGGGTACCCGGTTCCTGCCCGCCACCAAGGCGACACCCAAGGAGATGCTCCCGGTCGTCGATAAGCCGGCTATCGAGTACGTGGTCGAGGAAGCCGTGGCCGCCGGCCTGACCGACGTGCTGATGATCACCGGCCGGAACAAGCGGCCGCTGGAGGATCACTTCGACCGCGCCTACGAGCTCGAGGAGAAGCTGGCCGCCAAGGGCGACCAGGAGGCGCTGTCCCGGGTGCGGGCCTCCAGTGATCTGGCCACCATGCACTACGTGCGTCAGGGCGACCCGCGAGGTCTGGGCCATGCCGTGCTGTGCGCGGCGCAGCACGTGGGCAACCAACCGTTCGCGGTGCTGCTCGGCGACGACATGATCGATCCCCGGGACCCGTTGCTGGCCCCGATGATGGAGGCTCAGCAGCGCCTCGGCGGCAGTGTGATCGCGCTGATGGAGGTGCCCCGGGAGTCCATCGGGCTCTACGGCTGCGCCGCCGTTGCTCCGATCGACGATCCGGGTGGGGTGGTGCGGGTCACCGATCTGGTGGAGAAGCCGGACCCGTCGGTGGCGCCGAGCAACCTGGCGATCATCGGCCGCTACGTGCTGGAACCCGCAATTTTCGCGGTGCTGCGGCGCACCCCGCCCGGCCGCGGCGGGGAGATCCAACTGACCGACGCGCTGCGCTCGTTGGCCATCGGCGATGGAGGTGGTCCGGTGCACGCGGTGGTGTTCCGCGGCCGTCGCTACGACACCGGCGACCGCGGCGACTACCTGCGCACGATCGTGCGGCTGGCCTGCGAACGTCAGGACCTCGGACCGGAGTTCCGGTCCTGGCTCACCGAGTTCGTCAAGAACGAGATGAACGCCTCATGAGGTCCGTGGACGAGCAACTCGAGCGGATCCTGGCCGACCTGGAGCCGGCGGAGCCGCTGGGCCTGTCGTTGCTCGAGGCGCAGGGCTGCCGGCTCGCCGAGGATGTGGTGTCCGCCCTGGACCTGCCGCCCTGGGACAACTCCGGGATGGACGGCTACGCGGTGCGCCTGGCCGACGTGCTCGGTGCGTCGGAGGAGTTCCCCGCCGAACTCGACGTCATCGACGACATCGCGGCCGGATCGATGCCGCAACGTCCGATCGGCGCGGGAACCTGCGCGCGGATCATGACCGGCGCCCCGGTACCCGAGGGCACCGAGGCGATCATCCCGGTCGAGTCGACCGACGGCGGTGTGCGGCGGGTGTCCGTGCGTCTGCAACCCGGCGACGGGCAGTACATCCGCCGGCGCGGCAGCGACGTGCGGGCCGGCGACCTGGTGCTGCAATCGGGTACGGAGCTCGGTCCTACCCAGATCGGGTTGCTCGCCGCGATCGGTCGGGCCGGGGTGTCGGTTCGCCCGCGCCCGCGCGCGGTGATCCTGTCCACCGGCAGTGAACTGGTGGAGCCCGGCCAACCGCTGCGGCCGGGCTCGATCCACGAGTCGAACAGCTTCCTGCTGGCGGCTGCGGCGCGTAATGCGGGCGCGGTGCCCTACCGGGTCGGGTTGGTGCACGACGACGAGGCCACCGTGCTGGCCACCATCGAGGAGCAGTTGGTCCGCGCCGACCTGGTGATCACCTCCGGTGGGGTCAGCGCCGGCGCCTACGACGTGGTGAAGGGCGTGTTGTCCAAGCTGGGCACGGTGGAGTTCACCGGGGTGGCGATGAATCCCGGCAAGCCGCAGGGCTACGGGCGGGTGAGCGGCGTGCCGATCTTCACGCTGCCCGGCAACCCGGTCAGCTCGTACGTGTCGTTCGAGGTGTTCGTGCGCCCGGCCATCCGGCGGCTGCGCGGCATCACCCCGGAGCGTCAACCGTTGCAGCGCGCGGTGCTCACCGAATCGATGACCTCCCCGGCGGGCAAGCGCCAGTTCGCCCGCGGTTGGGTGGATCCGGCGCAGGACGACGCACTGCCCCGGGTTCGGCCGGCCGGCGGCGCCGGCTCGCACCTGCTCGGCGGGTTGGCCGGCGCGAACTGCTTCATCGTGTTCGACGAGGACGTAACCGCGACCGTGGCCGGGGCCACCGTGGCGATCATGCCGCTGGACGGCGGGCTGACGTGAGCCACGACGACGCGGGGGCCACCGGCGGGTCCTTCACGCACCTGGATTCCTCCGGCGCGGCCCGCATGGTGGACGTCTCGGGCAAGGATGTGACGATCCGTCAGGCCTCGGCAACCGGCCGGGTATTGGTCTCGCCGCGGGTCATCGAACTGCTCCGCGGGGAGGGTGTGCCCAAGGGCGACGCGCTCGCGGTGGCCCGGATCGCGGGCATCCAGGGGGTCAAGCGCACCCCGGACCTCATCCCGTTGTGCCACCCGTTGGCCATCCACGGTGTCGAGGTGGACCTCGCGGTGACCGATAACTCGGTGGAGATCACCGCCCGGGTACGGACCGCGGATCGCACCGGGGTGGAGATGGAGGCGCTGACCGCGGTCGCCGTCGCCGGGCTCACCGTGGTGGACATGGTGAAGTCGGTGGACAAGGGCGCGGTGATCACTGACATCCGTATTGAGGAGAAGTCCGGTGGCAAGTCGGGCACTTATCGGCGGGTCGACGCGTGACTGACGGTCCACGTGCGCTGGTGGTCACCGTGTCCAACCGGGCCGCGGCGGGCGTCTACGCGGACCGCGGCGGACCGATCCTGTTCGACGGGCTGGCCGAATTGGGTTTCGTGGTGGACGGCCCTCAGGTGATTCCGGACGGCGAGCCGGTGGTCGAGGCGCTGACCGCGGCGGTGGCGGCCGGCTACGACGTGGTGCTGACCACCGGTGGCACCGGGCTGACCCCCAACGACCTGACCCCGGAGATGACCGCGCGGGTGATCGAGCGTCCGGTTCCCGGCATCGCCGAGGCGATCCGGCTGAACTCGTTCACCCGGGTGCCTGCCTCGGTGCTCTCCCGCGGGTTGGCCGGGTTGGCCGGGCGCACGCTGATCGTGAACCTGCCGGGTTCGCCGGGCGGCTGCCAGGACGGACTGGCCGTGCTGAACCCGGTGTTGCGGCACGCCGTCGACCAGATCAACGGAGGCGACCACTGAATCGCGGATGGCCTGCCCGGCTTTCCGACGGGCCGGTGGTGCTGCGGCCGTTGCGCGTGCGTGACGGCGACACTTGGCGTGCGCTACGCCGGGCGAACCAGGCCTGGCTGCAGCCGTGGGAGGCAACCCGGCCGGGGGAGCCGGGCGCGGAGATGGGCTTCGCGCCGATGGTGCGCCGGCTGCGTGCCGAGGCCCGGGCCGGCCGCACGCTGCCGTTCGCGTTGGAGTACGACGGGAGCTTCGTCGGACAGTTGACGATCGCCGGGGTGACCTGGGGGTCGCTGTGCGCGGCGCACATCGGCTACTGGGTGGACCAGGGACACGCAGGCCGCGGCGTCATGCCGACCGCGGTGGCCCTGGCCACGGATCACTGTTTGCTGACCATGGGCCTGCACCGGGTGGAGATCAACATCCGCCCGGAGAACCGCAACAGCCGGCGCGTGGTGGAGAAGCTCGGGTTCCGCGAAGAAGGCATGCGCCCGCGTTTCCTGCACATCGACGGTGATTGGCGCGATCACCTGGTCTACGTGCTCACCTCCGAGGAAGCCCCCCGCGGCGTGGGCGAACGCTGGCGTGCGACCCGCTCCTACAAGGGCTGAGGTCGCAGGGGAAGGCCCGACACGCCCCCGCAATCCGCGAAGCGGATCTTCACCCGGCCTAGCGTGGGGACATGAGTGGGAGTGGGTTGGTCTACGCCGCCGTGTTGGCCGCGTGGGGTGCGTATTTCGTGTCGCGGTCGATGCGTTCGGGTGCCCGTGAGGTGGCCATCGCCCCGGAGGGCACAGTGCTGCGCCGGCGCGGCGCGGTCGACCTGGCCCGCGGTGCCTACTCGGTGCTGCGCCCGCCGGCCGAGCAGCCCGCGCTGCCCCAGGTGAAGCCCCGTCAGATCGCCGTCTCGGCCGACCCGGCGCCCGCTCCGTACCGGATCAGTCGCGCCACCGCCCGACGTCGTCGTCGCACGCTGTTCCTGCTCGTGTCCGCGCTGGTGGGACTCGAGGTGGCGAGCCTGGCCGGTGCATTGCCGGGCTGGACGCCCGGCCTGCCCGGACTGCTGTTGCTCACCTTCCTGGTCGAGCTGCGGGTACAGGCCCGCCGCGCTGCCGCCCCGATGCTCGAGGTGCCGTTCGAGGCGGAGTCCTCGGCGGGGCGTCGCGGGCGGGCGAAGAAGACGGGGCCGGAGTTCTGGGACCCCTGGCCCTCCTTCGATCCGGCGGAGCTTCCCAAGGGTGCGCTGGCCGACCTGGCCAAGGGCTGGGCGCCGCGACCGGTCCCGCTGCCCACCTATGTCACCGCGGCCAAGGCCGAGCCGGTGCCGGGCACCCGACGCATCGACATCGCCGCCGGCCGTCCCTGGATGGCGCCCACCGAAACCGACGTGGATGCCGACGCCGACACTCGCCCGATGCCGTTCAAGCCCGGCGACGTGGTCGCCGAGACCCCGATCGCCGACCAGGTCGAGGCGGACTTCGAACTCAAAATCGCCGTCAACGAATAAGGGAGGGCCGGCGAGCGCAGCGAGCTCGGCCCGCGCGAAGCGACGCGGAGCGTCGCAATGAAATGGCCCGGCGAAGTGGTCCGCGCTTTCCGCGGACACACCTCACCGGTCGTCGGGTGGAGCTGAGGGGATTTGAACCCCTGGCCCCCTCGATGCGAACGAGGTGCGCTACCAGGCTGCGCCACAGCCCCCGACTTGCTCAGTGCGGGTGCGAGGTTATCACCGGAGAGTCGTGGGGCTAGACAGCCCGGACGTTCTCCGCCTGCGGGCCTTTGCGCCCTGAACAATCTCGAACTCGACGCGCTGGTTGACGCGAGACACATTCGCGGGCACCCGAAACCGGCCGTCTCACCCGGACGGTCCAGTACGACCCCGTACGAACCGGACGGCCCCTACCGTGAAGCGCCATGATCAACGTCCATTTCCGGTGGCGCACCGCCCGCCGTCCGCAGGTCGAACCCGACCGCTCCCGGGCGCTGCCCGGAGAGCCCGGCCCCAGCCTGGTCGACGCGGGCCGCTGGCGCGCCGCGCTGCCCGAGGATGCCTGGCCCCGGCAGTTCCCGACCGATGGGCAGGTGTGGCGGCGCGACGTGTTCGCGGTCGCCTACCGCTGGCGCGACGGGCAGGCCACGGCCCGCGAGTTGCTCGTCGCGACGTTGATCTGGACCCACGCGGACACCCCGCAGGGCCGGCGCCGCGCGCTGCGCACCTTGGCGGATGACCCCACGGGTGAGCGCACCGAGGCGGCCCTGGACGTGCTGCGCAACGAGCGGCTGACCATCGCCGATCTGCGCACCGCCTACCTGGCCTTTCGCACCACCTGTCGGCTGCGCGAGTTCGACGGGGACATGGCCACCCGGCTGCTGTATTTCGCGGGTTACCGCCGCGGTGGCCCCGGTGTGCAGCCGCTGATCCTCAACGACGAGATTGCCGCTCAGCTACCGGAGTCCTCCGGGGTATCCAACCCGGACAATCGGGGGTCGAGCCTGGAGTGGCTGCGCTATGTCAGCTGGGCCGCGGCGCAGGCCGGCGAGCACGTGGAGCCGGAACTGGTGGAGATGGACCTGGTCGGTGGCGGCTTGCGCTTCGGGCGCACGCTGCAGGAGGTGCGGATCCCGCGACAGCGGGATCGGGCGGCCAGCATCTCCGGTCGTTAATAAGCACTGCCGGTCGTTGATAAGCACTCTCGGTCGTGCTGATCGGCCTCAGGCCGCATAGGGCTCGCGGGTGCTGTGGGGCGGCTTCTCCGTATGCCGCAACCGGGCCGGGACCAGCCGGTTCCAGCGGACGGGCGGCACCCGGCCCATCGCGAGCGCCACCAGCGCGAGCAGCAGGCAGGCGATGATGCCGTCGATCCAGTAATGGTTGGCGGTGCCGACCACGGCGATCACGGTGATCGTCGGGTGCAGCAGCCACAGCCAGCGCCACTTGGACCTGCAGGACGCGATCAGTCCGGCCGCGACCAACATGGCCCAACCGACGTGCAGGCTCGGCATCGCCGCGTATTGGTTGATCAGCGTCGCGTGATTCGGGTCGCCGGCGTAGATATTCAACGGTCCGTACAGCCGGGCGGTGTCCACGAAGCCCAGATCGGTGTACATCCGCGGCGGGGCCAGCGGGAACATCAGGTGCATGACCAGCCCGATGGTGGTCATCGAGATCATCGCGCGGCGCACCGCCGGGTAGATCAGCGGACGCCGCAGGAACATCCAGACCAGGAACGCGATCGTCGCGGGGAAGTGCACCGCCGCGTAGTACACATTCGCGAATTGGGTGATCCAGTGCGCGGTGAGCACCGCATGTTGGGCGGACAGCTCGCTGGGTAGGCCGATCACGTGTTCCCAGTGCAGCACCTTGCGCCCGTTGGACAGGGCAGTGGTGGCGTCGTGGTTGTCCAGCACGCGACCGAACTTGTAGATACCGAACAGCAGCGTCATCGCGATCAGCTCGCGCCGGAACGTGCGCCATTGAATCGGCTCGGGACGGGCCGCAGCGCGAGAGGGCTGAGCAGTGTCGACCACGGCGTCCTTGCCTCCCGTCGCTACTCGGGTGCGGTCGCGAAACTACCTGGCCTTGACCGACTGGGACGGTCCAGGGCAAAACGGATGACGAATCGCCCGAGAATAGCCGAATTCACGGCGTCCGCCAGATGGCTTGCGGGCCCGCAGAGCCACGGTTGACCGCGTGACGCGGGGTGATCGGCCATGATGTGACCGGCACCACACAAAAATTCTCGGGTTCTGTTCAGCTTACCCCTTCAGGGGGCCGGCGAGGCCTCGATCGCCGCCGGTCCCGGGCGGTATCCACCCCCCGGAACGAGCGTCCAGACGGGATCGTCGGGGCTGACCGCGGCGGCCGCCGCGGTCCGGTGCGGCCGCCCCCAGGCCGTCACGGGGAGTGACGAAACGACCCGGATCAGTTCGGGTCGGTCAGCCCGGGACAACCCCGCCACCGCGTCGGCGAGCGCCTCGGCGGACACCGACCCGCCGGGGTGCAGGACCAACGCCGCGGCCAACCGGTCCGGGCCACCGGTCGGGTCCGGATCGGCGTGCGCGACCACCAGATCGACGTCGGGTAGCGCCCCGAGGGCGTCCTCCGCGGCGGCCGGCGCGGCGGCGCCGTTGCGGGTCGTCACCAGGTCGGAGAGCCGGGCCACCAGCCAGTGGTCGCCGTCGGAGTCGCGGCGGAACAGGTGCTCGGTGGACGACCAGCGGTCGGCCGGGGCGAACAGGCCACGCAGCAGGCGGTCGGCGCCCGCGTTCGGCCCGGCCGCGGCCACCAACAGCCCGATCTGGTCGTCGGCGCATTGCTCGGCGAAGCCGTCCGGGCCGGTGATCGGGCGGGCCTTGGCCACGTCCCAGCGGATCAGGCGCACCTCGGCGCTGCCCGGCAGCGGGCGGCCCTTGGCGCCGATCTTCACCCCACTGGTGTTGGCCAGCACCACGTCCTGCTCGCCGGTCGCGAAGAACTCCAGCACGCCGACCGTGGGAAAGCGATCCCGCACCCGCCGCCATAACCAGCCGGGCATGCCGGAGCCGACGAACAGGCGCACCGGGTGGTGGCGTTCGGTCGGACCGGGCTCTGTCTCGATCAGCGGGCGCAGTGAGGTCCAGGTGTAGGGGACGACGGTGACCCCGTAGCGCCGTACCTCGGCCCAGAAGGTCTCCGGGTCGCTGGCCGTGGCCATCGCCAGACGCGCGCCGCCGGCCAGCGCACCGCCG
>Ga0137413_10000069_pt1 | contig 23957 bp, 21 predicted proteins | sample CZODoug2_1_16fun_FD_108280 | JGI IMG/M metagenome (GOLD analysis project Ga0137413, IMG submission 108280) | Vadose zone soil fungal communities from Angelo Coast Range Reserve, California, USA - CZODoug2_1_16fungal (Illumina Assembly) | ecosystem: Environmental > Terrestrial > Soil > Vadose... | reverse complement strand
GGGCGGCTCCGAATCGACGAGTCCGACCCGCAGCACCGCGCCTCGTTCACCTCCGGCGGGCACCGGCAGCTCTACGCGGCGGACAGCCAGCTGCTCGCGCAGAGCATCGGCGAGCCGGTGGCCAGCGGCTACCTGCAGCTGGTGGACAACCAGCCCGGCGGGTTGGGCGTGCTGCCGCTGCCGGACAGCGACAGCGGGCCGTTCCTGTCCTACGCCTGGCAGTGGCTCACGTTCGGCGCGATGGCGCTGTTCGGCCTCGGCTACTTCATCCGCCTGGAGCTGCTGCAGCGCCGGCCGCCGGACGACCCCGACCCGGGCGAACCCGAGCCAGCCGCCGTCGAGGCGAGCACTGCCGCCAACCCGGAGCCGGATCCCGCACCCGGCCGGGACCGCCTGGCCGAGCGGTACGGCAAAGCGCGGTTCTAGGTCAAAAGCCGTGAGTGGTATTGGTCGCTATAGCGACCAATACCACTCACAGGCCAGTGCGGCCAGGGCGGTGGCGGCCACGCCGAGCAGCCGAGAGAGCCGCACCATCCGGCGCAGGTCGTCCGGAGTGGGCGGCGGGCCGTCGCCGAGCACCGGGCGCAGCTCAACGCCGTGCGGGTACTGGGTCAGCCCGCCGAGCTGGATGCCGAGCGCGCCCGCGGCGGACGCCTCCACCGGGCCGGCGTTCGGGCTGGGGTGCCCGGCGGCGTCGCGCCGCCAGGCCCGCGCGGCGGCCCCCGGCGAGCCACCGAGCAGCGGCGCGGCGGCCAGGGTGATCAAGGCGGTCAGCCGGGCCGGCACCAGGTTCACCACGTCGTCGGTACGCGCGGCCGCCCAGCCGAACCGGCGGTAGCGCGGCGACCGGTACCCGACCATCGCGTCCAGGGTGTTCACCGCCCGGTATCCGAGCAGCCCCGGCAGGCCGGCCACCGCGCCCCAGAGCAGCGGGCCGACCACCGCGTCCGAGGTGTTCTCCGCGACCGACTCACAGCCCGCGCGGGCCATCCCGGCGGTGTCCAGCGCCTCCGGGTCGCGGCCGCAGAGATGGCGGATCCGCGCCCGGGCGGCGGGTAGCTGGCCGGACTCCAGCGTGTCGGCCAGCGCGGCGCCCTCACGGGCCAGCGAAGCCCCGCCGAGTACCGCCCAGGTGGCGGCGGCCACGGCGACCGTATGGGCCGCCGGCGAGCGCCGGGTGAGCCGAGCCAACACCGCGCCCGCACCGGCCGCCGCCCCTACACAGACGGCGGTGTGGCACACCCCGGCCGTCCGGGTGTCCGCGTACCAGCGGCGCTCCAACCAGCCGGCGAACCGCCCGAATCCGGCGACCGGGTGGCACCGGGCCGGATCAGCGAACACCGCATCGGCGGCCGCGCCGAGCAGCAGCCCGGCCGCCCTCGGACTCAGCCAGAGCCTCACCGAGCGGCTCGGCGAACGGCTCGGCGACGGGCTCAGCAGCTGGCGGGGCACTGCGCGCTGGCGTCGTCGGCGCCGCGCTCCGGAGGTAACTCGCCGGCGCCAAGGCAGATCGCTCTGGCGTCCGCCGCGATGACCTGCAGCGTGCACGGCCACGGCACACCCGCGGTGCTGGCGTTACGGCAGGCCAGGCACCGGCCGTAGTTGTCCGGCACATGCTCCTCGAGCAACCGGTGCCAGACCTCTGGCATGCCGGAAATCACCGACGCGAGCGGATTCGTGCCGTCGTCACCGAGGTTGTCGTGCGTGGATTGCAATGCGGCTCCCCTCCGAGTGGCACCGTTGCCGCGTCCCCCGCGAAGCGTCGCATGTCGCGGCACACGAGTCATGCTGGCTCGACAAACGACCTGTTCAGGGCGGTGAACGTGGTGCAGTTGCGCTTACGGCCCGTAACTGACGGTTACGCTCTGGTTAGCGCGGCTAGACGACCGCTCGTCGCACGGGGAACAAAACACCAGCTCAAAGCCCGTGAGTGGTAAGTGGTCTTATAGGACCATTTACCACTCACGGGGTCTGACCAGGGCTTCTCGGACGGTGGCGGCGCTGCCGGCGGGGTCGCGCAGGATGTCGTGTTCCCACAGCCGCAGCACGGTCCAGCCCTCGGCCCGCAGCGCTTCGGTGACCTCGCGGTCCCTGGCCACGGTGCGCTCGATCTTGGCCACCCACCAGTCGGTGCGGGTGGGGAACAGCTCGGCCAGCGACGCCCGGCCGCGCCGGCGGACCTCCTCCGGGTTGCCGTGCCACAGGTCGCCGTCCACGAACACGGCCAGCCGCCGGGAACGGATCACCAGGTCCGGACGCCCGGTCACGTCCGGCGCGTGCAGCCGGTAGCGCACCCCGGCGGCGTGCAGCGCGCGGCGCAACGCCAGCTCCGCCTTGGAGTCCTTGTTGCGCACCCGCGCCATCATCCGGCTGGTCACCGCGGGATCACGCGGCCCCAGCCGCCGCCGGGGCGCACCCGGTGAAGTCGGCGCCACGGCCGGCAGCGTACTGACCGCCCGGGTCAGGTGTAGATGGACTGGACCTGCTGGTAGTGCCCGATCGCCTCGGGGCCGAGTTCCCGGCCAAGGCCGCTGGCCTTGACGCCGCCGAACGGCGCGGTGGGGTCCGGTGCGTAGGTGTTCACCCCGATGGTGCCGGTCTGTACCCGCCGGGCCACCCCGAGCCCGCGCTCCTGGTCCCGAGTCCAGACCGAGCCACCCAGGCCGAAGTCGGAGTCGTTGGCGATGCGGACCGCGTCGTCGACATCGTTGTAGGGGATCAGCGACAGCACCGGCCCGAAGATCTCTTCCTGGGCGATGGTGTGGTTGTTGTCCACGTCGGCGAAGATCGTCGGCTCAACGAACCAGCCCTTGTCCTGGCCCGACGGGCGGCCCCCGCCGACCACCACCCGGGCGCCCTCGGCCTTGCCCTTGGCGATGTAGCCCTCGACCCGGTCCCGCTGCCGGTCGCTGGCCATCGGGCCGATCTGTGTGGTGGCGTCGAGTGCATCGCCGACCTTCAGCGAGCTGGCCAGCGCGGCGAAGGTGTCCACCACCTCGGCGTAGCGGCTGCGCGGCGCCAGCACCCGGGTGCCCAGGAAGCAGGTCTGCCCGTTGTTCAGCAGCGTAGCGGCGAACAGCTTCTCCCCGATGGTGGCCAGGTCCAGGTCGGCGTCGTCGAGCACGATCGCCGCCGATTTACCGCCCAGCTCGAGGGTGACCGGCCGCAGCAGCCGTCCGCAGATCTCCGCGATCGACCGACCGGCCGCCGTGGACCCGGTGAAGGAGATCTTGTCCACGCCGGGATGCGCGACCAGGTACGCGCCGGTCTCCCGGCCGCCCGGCACAAAGTTGATCACGCCGCCCGGGATGCCGGCCTCGGCCGCCGCCTCGGCGATCAGCACCGAGTCCAGCACCGTCTCCGGGGATGGCTTGATCACCAGGGTGCAGCCGGCGGCCAGTGCGGGTGCGTACTTGAACGCGGACAGCGACTGCGGGAAGTTCCACGGCACGATCGCGCCGACCACGCCGATGGGCGCCCGGCGGACCAGCGTTTGCCCCCCGAGCATCCCCGGGCGGGTCTCCTCGAACACCGCCTCCTTGATCACGCCGGCGTAGTAGCGCAGCAGGATCGAGGGGAACGCCCCTTCGAACGCGGTGGAGATCGCGACCGGCATCCCGTTCTGCGCGCTGACCAGCTTGGCGATCTCGCCGCCGCGCTTGTCCAACCCGTCGGCGAACCGCTCCATCGCCGCCGCCCGGTTCGCCGGTTCCCATGCCGACCAGCCGTTCGGGTCCTGGAACGCGGCTCGGGCAGAGTCCACCGCCGCATCCACGTCAGCTTCCTGCGCCTCCGGAACCGACCCGATGATCTCCTCGGTGCTGGCCGATACCACCGTGATGGTCCGGTTCGAACTCGGCGCGATCCACTCCCCGCCGATGAACAGGGTGTCGTGCTGGGTCATTCGATGGTCTCCTTCGCTTGGGCCAGTGCGACACGGCCCGCGCGGCAGGCAACCCGCGGTCAGGCCGATCCAGTTGTCCAGAGCTCAACAAACTCTGCCATGGACAAAATCTCATATGCCAACGCAAACAGGTGAAAACCGAGGCATACGCGGAGTACCCGCGGAAAACTTAGGCTAAGGCCACCCTAATGGGCCGGACGGGACGCGCCGCCTCCCTTCCGGGGCATCTTTCTCTCCCGGTCAGACGAACTCGGCACGGACAGCGCGAAGATCGTGACGCCCCGCGACGGGTCTGGGCCAACTGGTTTAGACCTCTTGTGAGCCGGCTGTGAGAGGTCTATACCTCTTGCATGTCGGACTCGCGAACCGATGCGGTCGAAGCACACGTCGAGGGGTTGTGCTTGACGCTCGGTCCGGGTGCGGTGTTGCCAGGCGAACGGGAGTTGGCGCTGCGGTGCGGGGTGTCCCGAATGACCGTGCGACATGCGATCGAGCACTTGATGACCCGCCGCCTGGTGGAGCGCCGGCACGGCGCGGGGACCTTTGTCCGCCGTCCGGCGCACGCCCAACCCTTGATGGCCACCTCGTTCCACGAGGACATGCGCCGTCGGGGGCTGACACCCTCGTCGCGCCTGCTGTGGTGGGACCTGGTGATTGCCGACCTCGAGCTCGCGGAGCAGCTGGAGATGCCCGGCGGGGAACGAGTGCTTCGGGTCTGCCGGGTCCGGCTGGCCGACGACGAGCCGATGACCTTGGAGACACTGCACACGCCCTGCGCCCGGGTACCCGGGCTGACCGGCCAGGATCTGGACGGGCAGGTGTCCTTCTACGAGATCCTGAGCTCCCGGTTCGGCCGCCGGATCAGCAACGGCAAGCAGTCCGTCGCACCGGTGGTCCTGGACAAGCGGGAGGCCGAGCTGCTCGGCGTCCCAGCGGGCCGGCCTGCGCTGCGGTTTGTCCGGACGTCCCGCGACCAGCGCGGCGAGGTGATCGAGCGGGTCGAATCGCTGGCCAGAGGCGATCGATACCTCATCGAAGTGGACATCATCCCGCCCGGCCGGACGATCCGATGACCGCCGAGCCCACGGTGCTGACCACCGTCGCCGTCGACATCGGCCGCAGCACCACCCGGGTGCGGGTGACCGGTGCGCCCGCCTCCGATTCGGCGGCTTCCGATTCGGCGGCTTCCGGACCGGCGGCGGCAACTGGCGCGCGGCGCGGCGCTGGCGCTGGCCTCGGTGACCAGGGCGGGGCGGATGCGGTGGCCAGGCTGGTCCGGGACGCGGTGGGCGCCGGGCCGAGCACCCCGTGGCGGCTCGCCGTCGGAGTACCCGGTGCACTGGCCCGCCCGGCCGCGGCCGACGCGCTGGCCCGACAGCTCGGCCGGGGTTGGCCACGGCCGCCGGAGTTGGTCCTGGTGGCCAGCGATATCGCCGCCTGGCATGCCGGCGCGCTGCCCGATCGGGACGGCGTGGTGCTCTGCGTGGGCACCGGCGCGGTGGCCCTGGGCGTGTGCGAGCACACCGTGCGTCAGGCCGACGGCCGAGGCCTGCTGCTCGGTGACGAGGGCAGCGGCGCCTGGATCGGGCTAGCCGGCCTGCGCGCCGCCGTCAGGGCCGCCGATGGCCGTGGCCCGGCCACCAGCCTGTGCACCATGGCCACCCTGAGTAGCCAGGAGTCAGGGCCACCCACCGCCGCCGCACTGGCCGCGCTGGCCCCGGCGGTGCTGGCGGCGGCCCGGCACGGCGATCCGGTGGCCACCGGCATACTCGAGGCCGGCGCGGACGCGCTGGCCCGGACCACGATCGCGGCGGGCACCGCCACCGGGGTGGCCGGCGAGACCACGGACGCGACCGTGGCGGTGGTCGGCGGTCTGGCCGAGGAGCTGCTGCCCCGGCTGCGCCTGCGCCACCCGGAGATCGCCTGGGTGGAACCCGACGGGGACGCGATGAGCGGGCTGGTCTGGCTGCTCGAGAACACCGGTTCCGCCCTCGAGTCCGGCCTGATCCGCATCCGTCCGGCCCAGGACCGGCCGAGTTTGTCGGCGAACACCGGGGCCATCACCGACGTGGACGCGCTGTCCACCGAGGCCCTGCGCCCCGGCTCGGAGCAGATCGACCTGCTGCCCACCAGCGACCTGGTGGCCCGGCTGGTGGATGGCCAGGCCGTCGCGGTGCCCTCGGTGGAGCGCGCCGCCGGGGCAATCGCGGCCGCGGTGGACCACGTGGCGGCCGCCCTGCGCCGAGGCGGACGGATGGTCTACGTGGGCGCGGGCACCCCGGGGCGCCTCGCCGTGCAGGACGCCGCCGAGCTGACCCCCACCTTCGGCGTCGACCCCGCCCGGGTGCCGACGTTGCTGGCCGGCGGGGATTGCGCCGCCACGGCCGCGGTGGAGAACGCCGAGGACGACATCGAGGCGGCGCGCGCCGCGGTGGCCGACGCCGAGATCGACGGCAACGACGTGGTGATCGGGGTGAGCGCCTCCTGGCGGACCCCGTTTGTCGCGGCCGCGCTGGCCGCCGCCAGGGAGCGCGGCGCGGTGACCGTGGCCATGGTGTGCACCGCGGCCGCCCCGGCGGCCAGGGACGCGACCGTAGTCATCGAGCTGCTCACCGGCCCCGAGGTGTTGGCCGGCTCCACCCGGCTGGCCGCCGGCACCGCGCAGAAGGTCGCGCTCAACACGCTGTCCACCGCCGCGATGGTGCGCACCGGCGGGACCTACGGCGGGTGGATGGTGGGCATTCGACCGACCAACGCCAAGCTGCGCCGGCGCGCGGTGCGCATCGTGCGGGACGCCACTGGGCTGGCCGAGGAGGTGGCCGCCGAGCTGCTCAGCGCCTCGGCCGGCGACGTACGGACCGCCCTGGTCAGCGGCCTGACCGGGCTGGACCCGTCGGCGGCCAGGGAGCGCCTGGCCGCCACCGGTTCGGTGCGCGCCGCCGTGGACTCGGTGATCGGCACCGGCCAGCCGTACGAGGCCGAGCAGCCGCACCAGGCCGAGCACACCGAGCTGCGCACGTGCGACCGCGACGCCCCACAGCCCACCGAACCCAGCCCGTGTGCCGAACCCAGCCCGCCTGCCGAGCACACCAAGCGTGAACGCGCCAGGCCCGGCGAGGTGGTCAGCATCGGGGCGGCCCGGCAGGCCCGCCGGTGATCGTCGTCGGGCTGCTCTCCGGCACCTCGATGGATGGACTGGACGTAGCGGTCGCGGACATCCAGATAACCGAAGGCGCAGTGGCGCTGACACCGCTCTCCGCGACCACCACAGCCTGGCCGACCCACCTGCGTGACCGGCTGCTCAGCGTGCTTCCGCCGGCCACCACCACCGTCGAGGAGCTGTGTGCACTCGACACTCTGGTCGGGCAGGCCGCCGCCGAAGCCGCCGAGTCCGCGCTGGCCGAGCTGGGCACCGACGGCGAGCTGATCTGTTGGCTCGGCCAGACCGTGTTCCACTGGGTCCGCGGCCTGCACGCCGAGGGCAGCCTGCAGCTCGGCCAGCCGGCCTGGATCGCCGAACGCACCGGGCTGCCGGTGGTCTCCGACCTGCGCTCCAGGGACATCGCCGCCGGCGGACAGGGCGCCCCGCTGGCCAGCACGCTGGACGCACTCTGGCTGGCCGGCCCGCACCGCCGCGCCGCGCTGAACATCGGCGGGATCGCGAACATCACTGTGGTCGGACGGCCGGGCGAGCCGGTGGTCGCCTATGACACCGGGCCGGGTAACTGCCTGCTCGACATCGTCGCCACCCGTGCCGTGGACAGCGCGCTCGGCCACCACCCCGCCGGTGCGCCCGGCTACGACGTGGACGGCACGCTGGCCGCCGCCGGCCAGGTCGACGGGTCGCTGCTCGCCATCCTGTTGGCCGAGCCGTACTACGCCGCCGAGGGACCCAAGTCCACCGGGCGGGAGCTGTTCACCGCCGGCTACCTGGATGCCGCGCTGGCCGAACGCGCCAGCCACCCGGCCCCTGCGCACGCGGACATCGCGGCCACCCTGGTCGCGCTGACCGCCCGGACGGTCGCCGACGCGTGCGCCCGGCACGGGGTCACCGAGGTGGTCGGCGCCGGTGGCGGCATGCGTAACCCGGTGCTGGTCGCCGCGCTGCGCGCCGCCCTGGATCCGGTGCCGCTGCGCAGCTCCGACGAGCTCGGACTGCCGGTCGAGACCAAGGAGGCCTACCTGACCGCGCTGCTCGGCGCGCTGAGCTGGCACGGCCTGCCGGGGGTGCTGCCGGGCGCGACCGGCTCGCGGACGCCCAGGGTGCTCGGCAGGTTCAGCCCAGGCCACGGCCCGCTGCGGCTGCCCACGCCGGCCAGCCCGGTTCACACGCTGCGGATCGCGGCGGGCGCGGGTGCCCGGGGCACACCATGCACGACCTGATCAACCTGGCGGTGATCGTCGCCTACCTGGTGGCCGTCGCGGTGATCGGGCTGAAGCTCTCCGGCCGGCAGCGCTCAGCCACCGACTACTTCACCGCGGAACGGTCGCTGCCCTGGTGGGCGGTGATGTTCTCCATCGTGGCCACCGAGACCTCGACCCTGACCGTGATCAGCGTGCCAGGGGTGGCCTACCTGGGCTCGTTCTCCTTCGTGGAGCTGGCCGTCGGCTACCTGATCGGCCGGATCCTGGTCGCGTTCGTGCTGTTGCCGCTGTACTTCCGGGGCGGGTTCGTGAGCGCCTACCAGTACCTGGGGCAGCGGTTCGGCCGGCAGGTACAGGCACTGGCCTCGGTCACCTTCCTGATCACCCGGCTGCTCGCCGAGGGAGTGCGGCTGTTCGCCGGCGCCATCCCGATCAAGCTGCTGCTGGCCGAGTTCGGGGTGAACATCAACTACTTCGTCATCGTGCTGGCCATCACCGCGGTCACCGTCGCCTACACCTACGTGGGTGGGATCAAGGCCGTGGTGTGGACCGACTTCCTGCAGATGGCGCTCTACCTGGCCGGCGCGGTGGTGTGCATCGTGGTGCTGCTCGGCCAGGTCGGCCTGGGTGGGCTGGGCACCGCGTACCAGGCCGGCAAGCTGACCGTGTTCAACTTCGATGCGCCCATCCTGACCAGCCCGTACGCCTTCGTCACCGCGATCGTCGGGGGCGCGCTGCTGACCATGGGTTCGCACGGCTCGGACCAGCTGATCGCGCAGCGGGTGCTGTCCTGCCGGTCGCTGTCCGACGGCCGCAAGGCCATGATCGGCTCGGCGGTCGCGGTGGGTATCCAGTTCGCGCTGTTCTCCCTGGTCGGGGCGCTGCTCTGGGTGGCTAGCAACGGCGCCTCGCTGCAGCAGCTCGGCCTGCGCTCGGACCAGATCTTCGGCGATTTCATCCTGCGCGGCCTGCCGGTGGGCCTGTCCGGGCTGCTGGTCGCCGGGATACTCGCGGCCACCATGGGTTCGCTGTCCAGCGCGCTGAACTCGCTGTCCAACTCCACCATCGCCGACCTCCTGCAGTCCTGGGCCGGCCGCACCCCGTCGCCGGAGGCCATGCTGAAGATCGCCCGCTGGGCCACCGGACTGTGGGCCCTGGTGATGGTGGGCTTCGCCTCGATGTTCACCACCACGGACAACCCGGTGGTCGAGCTCGGGCTGTCCATCGCGTCCTATACCTACGGCGCGCTGCTGGGCGCCTTCCTGCTCGGCCGGCTGGTCCGCCGCGCCGACGAGCTGGCCGCCGGTATCGCGTTCCTGGCCACCCTGCTGGGCACCGGCTGGGCGGCGGTCGGCCTGCGCATCGGCGAGGCAGGCAAGCCACTGGCCTTTCCCTGGTTCGTCCCGCTAGGCGTGGCCATCACCCTCACCGTGGGCGGCCTGCTCTCCCTGCTCCGACCGGCACAACCGGCCACGGAAGCCGATCGACTTGTCGTTGGAAGATGACGCGACAACTGGGACTTGTCGTTGGAACATGACGCGACAGGTGGGCCTGGCAACGACAACTGGCACTTGTCGCGTCTACTTCCAACGACAAGTGGCCCAGGAGCGGCCGGACGTCAGGCGGCGAGCACGCGCACTGGCAGTTTGTCCAGCCCGTGCAGGGTGTTGTTCAGGCGGGGCCTCGCGGGGCCGGTTAGGGTCAGCTCGGCCACCTGCTGGGCCAGCGCGGTGAGCACCACCTCGCCCTCGAGGCGGGCCATCATCTGGCCGACGCAGGCGTGCGGGCCGGCGCCGTAGCCCAGGTGCCCGACGGCGCGGCGGCTGATGTCGAACTCCTCCGGCCGGTCCCAGCGCCTCGGGTCCCGGTTGGCCGCGCCGAGGAACAGCAGCACCTTGTCCCCGGCGGGGATCTCCACGGTGCCCTCCGGGCTGTCCACCAGCACCGGGCGGGTGGTGGTGCGGAAGAACGTCTGCACCGGCGAGCTGAACCGCAGCACCTCCTCGAACGCCGCGCGGGCCAGCGACGGGTCGGCGCGCAGGGCGGCGAACTGGTCGGGGTGCTCGGCCAGGCAGGCCACCGCGTTGCCCAGCCCGAAGACCGTGGTGTCCACCCCGGCGGTGAGGAAGGAGCGCAGCAACAACGCCGCCTCCGCCACGGTGTAGCCGGACTCCCGGGCGCTCTGGTGCAGTTTCGCGCCCAACCCCGCCGGGTCCAGCGCCTCCGGCTGGCAGCTGGCCGCGATCCACCGCTGCACCGGCTCGGCGCCTTCCATGGCCCGGTTGAAGTGCTCGTTGCGCGGGCCGAACGCGTTGAACGCCATCGCGCCATAGGGCAGCAGATGCTCACGGCCCGCCACAGGCAGCCCCACCACATCAGGGAAGGCCGCCACCGGGAAAACCTCGGCCAGATCGGTCACCGCGTCGAAGCCACCCCGTGCTACCAGGCTCGCCACCAGCTCGTCGGCCCGGCGCTGAAAGTCGTCCTTGAGCCGGCGCACGGCCGGTGGGGTGAGCACTCGGGACACCACCGCCCTGGCCCGGGTGTGCTCCGGCGGGTCGGCCTCGAGCAGCAGGCTGGGCGGGCGCCACGGCTTCTCCTTGCGGAAGTCGGACAGCCCCACCCCGGCCGACGAGCAGTACGTCTCCGGGTCCTTGAGCGCGCGGTCCACCTCGGCGTGCCGGGCCATCGCCCAGATCCGGTAGCGGGTCAACCACACCACCGGGCCGGCCTCGCGCAGCTCGGTGTGCCCGGGGTACGGATCGGTCAGGAACTCGTCGGAGAACGGGTCCAGGTCGCTGCTCGGCGCACTGACCTGAGCGGCGCCGACCGGGCCGGTGGTGGAGGTCATTCCGGCATGGTGGCGCTATCGCGGCGGGTGGCCATACGCCGTTTCCGCAGGGTGGAAGTCGATACGTCCGGCCGCCAGCCCAGGCCTCGGGAGATGCCCCGGGCGGCCGCGTGCACCGCCGGGATGTACTCCTGCGCCGGGTGCTCAGCGGGCACCACCACCGACAGGGCGGCGTTCACCTGCCCATCCGCTTCGAAGATCGGCGCCGCCACGGACAGTGCATCCAGGGTGATCTGTCCCTCGCTGACCGCGAAACGGCGGTGCCGGACTTCCGCGATCACCCGGCGTACCTCGGTCGGGGAGGTCATGGTCTTCTCGGTGAACCGGCGCATCGGGGCGGCCAGCACCCGCTCCTGGAACGCCGCGTCGGAGAACGCCAGCAGCACCAGCCCCACCCCGGTCGCGTGCAGTGGCAGCCGAGTGCCCACCCGGGTGACCACGGCGACCGCATTGCGCGTCGCGATCCGCTCCACGTACACGACTTCCATCCCGTCCAGCACGGCGAGCTGGACGTTCTGCCGGGTGGCCTCGTAGAGGTCCTCCAGGAACGGCATGGCGATCTCGCGCAGCCCGTGCCCCCGGGGAGCTAGCGCGCCGACCTCCCAGAGCCGCAGGCCAACCTGGTAGCTGCCCCGGTCGGTGCGCTCCAGGGCTCCCCACCGGGCGAGCTCGCCGACGATCCGGTGTGCGGTGGTCAGCGGCAGCCCGGCCCGCCGGGCGATCTCCGACAGGCTCAGCTCGGTCCGCCCGGCGGAGAACACCCCGAGCACGCCGAACGCCCTGGCCACGGTGGAGCGCACCGACGGCGCCGCGCAGCTGTCCGAGGCATCGACCGGCGTGGTCGATACCTCGGTGCTGGGTGCCGGCTTAAGCATCGAAAAAGACGGTCTCCCCCGGTCCCTGCAATCGCACGTCGAAACGGTACCCGCCATCGTGCCGCGCGGCGATGAGCGTGACCCTGCGGGATTGCGGCACCGAGGCGAGCACCGGGTCGTCGGCGTGCGCGTCGGCGTGGTCCGGGAAGTAGATCCGGGTCACCACCCGGTGCAGCAGGCCCCGGGCGAACACCGAGACGTCCAGGTGCGGGGCCTGGTCGGGCAGTGCGCCGGGCAGCACCGTGCGGATTACATAGTCGCCGTGCTCGTCGGTCGGGCAGCGGCCGAACCCGCGCCAGCCGGCAACCCGCCCGCGCGGATCGTCCGGATGGTCGAAGCGGCCGTCCGGATCCGCCTGCCAGGTCTCCACCATCGCGTCCGGCACCGGGTCGCCGGCGCCGTCGAAGATCGTGCCGACGATCAGCACGGCGCCCGGGGTACCCGCCGGCACCACGTCCGGGCCGTCCGGCCACGGCAGACCGATGCTCAGGAACGGCCCGACTGTCTGCGACGGGGTGCTCCCGTCGAAATCGGCACCGAACTGGGCACCGAGCTCGGTGCTGGTCATGCGTGCGCCTCCTCGAACGGGGTGGCGTCCCGGCCACGCAGCACGATGTCGAACCGGAAACCCAGCGCCCACTGCTCCACCGTGTTGTCCAGGTCGAACCGCGACACCATGCGCTGGCGCGCCGCCGCGTCGGGCACCGAGTTGAAGATCGGGTCGTGGGCGAAAAGCGGGTCGTCCGGGAAGTACATCTGGGTCACCAAGCGCTGGGTGAACGCGCGGCCGAACACCGAGAAGTGGATGTGCGCCGGCCGCCAGGCGTTGTCGTGGTTGCCCCACGGGTAGGCGCCCGGCTTGATGGTGACGAACCGGTAGTGCCCCTGGGCGTCGGTCAGTGCGCGGCCCACCCCGGTGAAGTTCGGGTCCAGCGGGGTCGGCCAGTTGTCCACCTTGTGCCGGTACCGCCCGCCGGCGTTGGCCTGCCAGATCTCCACCAGCGAGTCAGGCACCGGGCGGCCGTCCCCGTCCCGCAGCGTGCCGTGCACGATGATCCGCTGGCCGATCGGCTCCTCGGCGTGCTGGCGGGTCAGGTCGTGGTCCAGTGGGCCGAGCCGGCCGGGGCCCAGCACCGGCCCGGTGACCTCGGTGAGCCGCTGCGGAAGCAGGATCAGCGGCTCGCCGGGATGGCGCAGCCTGGTGGATCGGTAGCCGGCGAAACCCAGTGGCGGGTGCGTGCCCTCGGGGTCCGGCCGGTAGCGGGGCAGCTCGCTCGGCGCGACCTTCGACTGCTCGATGCCCGGCTGCGTGGTGGGTGTGGCCATCGCGGCTCCTCCTCCCAACTGGTCCTCCTCGGCCCTGCTCAGTGCAGCGGTCGGATGGAGGATCCGGCCGCCATGGTGTCTCCCGGTCAGCCCGCCGCGGCAGGCCGACTTCCGCACAGCGGAAGGACCGGATCCGTGCCACTCACCGGGCCGGCGCGGCCTGCCGGACGGTCTCCCGGCGGCGCAGCCAGCCGTCTAGCAACAGTGCCACCCCGCCGACCACCGCGGTCGCAACCAACGCCCCGGCCACCGTATCGGTGGTGTAGTGCCGGTTCAGCGCCACCATGGACCCAGCCACTCCCAGTACGGCGAGGACGGCCAGCCCGACCAGCGCGGCCCGCAACCACCACGGGCGGTGCCGGCCGCCGGCGACGAACACCAGAACAAACACCCAGGCCATCGAGGTGATGCTGGTGGTGTGGCCGCTGGGCAGCGACAGCCCTCCCTCGTACGTGCGCCCGACCAGCGGCTTGAGCACAAACTCGGTGAGCACCACGGCGGCCAGCGGGCCGGCCACGGTGAGCAGCAGCGCGGGCCAGCGCCGTCCGGTGAGCGCGGCGGCGACGGCCAACACCAGGACGCCCAGCGGCAGCGCCGGCGGGCTGCCCAGGTCGGAGATGTGCCAGAGCAGCCCGAGATGCGAGCCGCGGTGCGCCAGCAGCTGGCCATCCAGCTGGTGGTCCAGCGCTCCGGCGGACTCCGTACCCGAATACCACCAGCCCAGCGCCAGCGCACCTGCCGCGCTCAGCGGAGCCAGCACGGCCATCGCAACGCGCCACCCCCCAGGCAGTAATCGCACGCTCCCCCACTGGCTCATCCGCCCAGGGTGCCTGAACCGATGCCGCGGCGGCAGCCAGGCTGAGGCCCGCGCGGACGGTGACTCGGGACACAGTCGGCGCCGCCACGCCGAACGGACTTGCCGTTGCACCATGCAACAGGTTCGAATCAGAGTTCGAATCTGGATTCAAGCCGGGTGGGCCAACGTCGGCCGGCCCGGCGGCGGAGAGGAGCGGCCCGTGCGCATCGAGCCGGACGACCCGAGCGGCGACTGGACCGCCGAAGGGGTGTACGAGGTGGGGCCCGGGCTGTACCGGATCCCGCTGCCGCTGCCGCTGGGCGGCCCCAAGGCGGTTGACGTCTACGCGCTGCGCGGCGGCCACGGGTTGGGAATTATCGGCCCCGGATGGGGCATCGACGAGGCCAGGGTGGTGCTGGAGAAGGCGCTGGCCGCGCTGGGGCACACCGTGGGGGACGTGCACCGGTTCCTGATCACCCACGTACACCGGGACCATTACACGCTGGCCGTGCGGCTGCGCCGCGAGTTCGGCAACCGGATCAGCCTGGGCGCCGCCGAGCAGCCCTCGGTGCGCCTGAGCGCCGACCCGAACCGGCCGCCATGGACCTCGCTGCTGGCACAGCTGCGTCGCGGCGGCGCCGAGGGCTTGCTGGCCGAGCTGACCAACCAGGGGTCCCGGCACGATCCCACCGACTGGGAGGACCCGGACGACTGGCTGTCCGCGCCGAGCGAGGTGGCGCTGCGCGAGCGCATCCTGCAGGCGATACCCACCCCCGGTCACACCAGGGGCCACCTGGTGTTCGTGGACGCGGCGCGCAACGCGATGTTCGCCGGCGACCACGTGCTGCCGAGGATCACCCCGTCCATCGGGTTCGAGACCGAGCTGGCGCGCTCCCCGCTAGGTGACTTCCTGGACTCACTGCGGCTGGTCCGCGGCATGCCGGACCGCCAGCTGCTCGCCGCGCACGGTCCGGTCTCCCCCAGCGTGCATCACAGGGTGGACGAGCTGCTCGACCACCACGCGGAGCGGCTGGACGCGATCGCCGCCACCGTGCAGGCCGGGGCCAGCACCGCGTATGAATCCGCCGCCCGGCTGACCTGGACCCGCCGGGGCCGCCGGCACGACGAGCTGGACCGGTTCAACCAGTGCATCGCCGTGGTGGAAACCTCGGCGCACCTGGACCTGCTGTCCGAGCAGGGCCGGCTGCACCGCACCGAGCTGGACGGCGTGCGCCACTACACGGTCAACTGAGGCTGGACCGACAGCGGAATCACGAACCGGGCGAGGCGGCCACGATGATCTCCACCTCGGCCTCGGTCAGCGCCGCGGTCAGTTCCGGGTCCGGCGCCGCGTCGGTCACCAGGGTGGAGAGGGTCTCCAGCGGACAGATGTGCGCGAAGGACCGGCGGTGGAACTTCGACGAGTCGGCGACCACGATCACCGTGCTCGCCGAGTCGATCATCTCGCGGATCAGCCGGGCCTCGTCCAGGCTGGTCGTGGACAACCCGGCCCTGGCGTCCACTCCTCCGACGCCGATGACCGCGACGTCCGCGCTGATCCCGGTCGCTCCGGCGAAGCCGACCGGGCCGATAGTGACCATGGAGTCGGCGTCATAGCGGCCGCCGATCAGGTAGCAGTGCCGGACGGCCCCGGGCGGTAGCGCGCCGGGCACCTGCACGTTGTTGGTCACCACCGACAGGTCACGCTGGTTGCGCAGCGCGCGGACCACCTCCAGCGTGGTGGTGCCCCCGTTGATCAAGATGGTGTGCCCGTCCGCGATCAGCTCCGCCGCCGCCGCGCCGATCGCGTTCTTGCGCTCCGGCTTGTCCCGCAGCGCGAAGGGGCGGTCGGCCATCGCCAGGTGCGCGGTGGCCAGCTCGTCGTTGGGTACCGCGCCGCCGTGCGTGCGGATGATCACCCCACGCTCGCCGAGATGCTCAAGGTCCCGCCGCACGGTGTCCAGCGAGACCCCGAAATGCTCGGCCAGCTCCCCGACGGTGGCCTGGCCGCGCCGCTGGATGAACCGCGCCAGGTCCGCCCTGCGCCGCGCCGGCAGTGCCGGCCTGGCCAACTGATCCTGCCGCGTGTGCTGATCCATGGGCACAGCCTCCCCTCCCCGGCGTCTTGACGAGACCCAGGCCACAACGTACGGTCCGGACAATACCGCAAGAAACAGCATGATCTTGCTATCAATGTGCGATCTTCTGCTGTTATCTGCGATGCAGGTCGCCGCCAGAGACAAGGAGGTCTCGGAAATGGCCAACTCCGGACCGGGTGGTTCCCGAAGGTTCAGCCGCCGATCGGTGCTGCGGTTCGGCACAGCCGGGCTCGGCGCGGTGGCAGCCTCGCGGGTGTTGGCAGCGTGCGGCAGCCCGGGCGCGGGCAGGGCGGCCAATGAGATCGTCTTCGCCAGCGCCCAGTTCACCGGCTCGGTGTCACTGCGGGCCTACGTGGACGCCTACAACGCCTCGCAGAGTAAGTACAAAGTGACTTTCCGACCGCTGCCGCCGCCGAGTTCCAGCACCGAGGTACACCAGCAGCTGGTGCAGTCGCTGGGCCGCCAGGACGGCAGCGTCGACGTGTTCACCCAGGATGTCATCTGGATCGCCGAGTTCGCCGGGGCGGGCTGGGCGCAGCCGCTGGACACGATGATCAGCGAGGCGGAGCGCGCGGAGTACTTCCCAGGCCTGGTGCAGGCCTGCACCTACCAGGGGAAGTTCACCGCACTGCCGCTCTACGTCGATGCCGGCATGCTGTATTACCGCACGGATCTGCTGTCCTCGGCCGGCCTCGCGGTGCCGAAGACCTGGCCCGACCTGGTGGCCGCGGCCAGCCGACTGCAACAGGCCGACCGGGTGCCCTACGGCTACCTGTGGCAGGGCAAGCAGGCCGAAGTGCTGGTCTGCGACCTGGTCGAGATGATCGGCTCGGCGGGCGGCCGGATCCTGAGCGAGGACGGCCAGAGCGTGCTGATCGACCAGCCGGCCGCGGTGTCCGCCGTGGAGTTCATGGCCGACACCATCAACAGGTACCGGGTCTCACCCGGCGACGTGCTGTCCTGGGACGAGGAGCCCAGCCGTACCCCGTTCACCGGCGGGCGCGCCGCCTTCCTGCGCAACTGGACCTACGTCTACAACGTGGCGCAGAACGCGCAGCAGTCGCAGGTGGTTGGGAAGGTCGGGGTCGCCCCGTTGCCGGCCTTCCCGGGCGGCCAGAGCTCGGCGTGCCTGGGCGGCTACCAGCTCGGCATGAACTCCTCCTCGACGAAAAAGGACGGCGCGCTGGACTTCATGAGGTGGCTGTCCAGCCAGACCCAGCAGCTCAACCTGGCCAGGGACCTCAGCCTTGCGCCCACCCGGCAGGCAGCGTACGAGTCGGCGGAGCTCAAGCAGACCAACCCGTTCATGGTCTCGCTGCGCGACGTGCTGATCGGTGGCACGCCCCGCCCGATCACCCCGAAGTACGCCCAGGTCAGCCTGGCGCTGCAGTCCGGCGTCTCCAAGGCGCTGAGTTCAGGTGACGTGGTTGGGTCACTGCGCGCCACCAAGGCCCAGATCGAGCAGGCGCTGACGTGACGGTGTTGCTCGAGGCGGGCGCACCGCGCACCGCCGCGCCGCACCGAAGGCCCACACTGGGCAAGCACCGCGAGGTACTCGCCGGGCTGGCCCTGCTGGCGCCGACGCTGCTGTGCGTGCTCGCGGTGTCTCTCTACCCGGTGGTCCGCACCTTCGCGCTGTCCCTGCGGGACACCGACCTGGCCGGCCAGCAATCCGAGTACATCGGCCTGCACAACTTCGCCGAACTGCTCGACGACGCCACGTTCCTCGGAGCGTGGCTGCAGACTGTGGGGTTCACCGCGGTGTCGACCGCGCTGGAGACGGTGCTCGGCTTCGTCATCGCGCTGGTCATCCACCAGAGCTTCCGGGGCCGTGGCCTGGTTCGCGCCGCGGTGCTGGTGCCGTGGGCGATCCCCACCGTGGTCACCTCCAAGATGTTCGGCTTCCTGTTCAACGGTGACAACGGGGTGGTCAACTACCTACTCGTGCATCTGCACCTGATCGGCTCGAACGTCAACTTTGTCGGGGACCCGCACACCGCGTTGGCCACCATCGTGCTGGCCGACGTGTGGAAGACCACGCCGTTCATGGCGCTGCTCATTCTGGCCGGGCTGCAGACCGTCTCGCCGACCCTGCTGGAGGCGGCCAAGATCGATGGGGCGTCCGCGTGGACGACGTTCTGGCGGGTCACACTGCCGATCGTGGCGCCGGCGCTGTTGATCGCCGCGCTACTGCGAGCGCTGGACGCATTCCGCATCTTCGACCTGCCCTACGTGCTCACCGGGGGCGGGCCGGCCAGCTCCACGATGACCCTGTCGCTGTACGCCTACCAGCGCACGTTCAACGCGCTGCAGCTCGGTTACGGCTCGGCGGTCTCCACCGCGATGTTCCTCACCGAGATCGCCATCGCGGCGGGGTTCGCGGTGTTCCTGGTCCGACGGTTCCGCGCGATGGAGGTCTGAGATGTCGACCGCCCGTGCAGGGCTGCGCCGAGGTAGTTTCCGGCTGCTGGCCGCGGCAATCGTGGTGTGGTCGCTGTTCCCATTCCTGTGGCAGCTGGTCGCCTCCGTCCAGCCGGACCGGGTGCTCGGTGCGGCGAGCCCGAGCTGGCTGCCCAACCCGGCGACATTCGAGCACTACGTCAACATCTTCACCGTCAAGGGGTTCCAGCAGTACCTGGTCAACAGCGCGATCGTGGCGGTGTCGGCAACCGCGATCGCCCTGGTGTTCGCCACGCTCGCCGCGTACGCCCTGGCGCGGCTCCCGTTGCCGGGCAAGCGGCTCTCCCTCGCGGTGATCTTGGCGATCTCCATGTTCCCGCAGATCGCCATCGTGAGCCCGCTCTACGAGGTGCTGAACAAGGCGTACCTGCTGGACACCTACCGCGGCTTGTCCGGGGTCTACATCGGGCTGGCCATGCCGCTGATGGTCTACATCCTCTACGGGCACTTCCGGCTGGTGCCCAAGGAGATCGACGAGGCGGCGAAGATCGACGGCGCGGGGCCGGTGCGCACCCTGACCAGCGTGATCTTCCCGATGGTGCTGCCCGGGGCGCTGGTGGCCGGACTGCTCGGGTTCATCACCAACTGGAACGAGTTCATGCTGGCGCTGGCCTTCGAGTCGACCCCGGACTACCAGACCATCCCGGTGGGCATCGCCAACTTCACCGCCGTGCACTTCGTGCCGTGGGGGGACGTCGCGGCGGCCTCGGTGGTGGTCACCGTGCCGCTAGTGGTGCTGGTGGCGGTCTTCCAGCGCCGGATTGTGGGCGGGCTGACCATGGGCTCGGTGAAGGAATGACCGGTGTCCCGGACTACGTCGAGCTGGCCCAGACACTGGCCGAGCAGGCGCCCCGGATCGCCCCGGTGCTCGCCGGATTCAACGCCTGCGTGGACAAGGTCTACCGGATGGACCGCGACCGGCTGGAGGCCCTGGCCGCCCAGCGGGACACCGTGGAGCTGGCCGACCAGGTGCTGGACCGGGTGCGCGCAGGGCGGGGTGGGGAGATCTACACGCCCTGGCCGGCGGGCCCGGACTGGGCCGCTGAGCTGTTCGGGGCCCCGGACGCCAGCCAGGTCGGCGGCACCGCCCCGCAGGCCGCCTGGACTCTAGCCGTGCTCGGCGCACCGACGGTGATCGCGCTGGCCGACCGGGGCGCGGACCAGCTCGCCGTGCTGCATCCCACCATCGGCCTGTGCACCGAGAACGGCACCACCCCCGGTACCACGACCGTCGCCGCCGTGTCGCCGGCGCCCACCCCGGCCAGGCCCCGGCACGTGATCTGCGAGTTCACCAGCGGCACCGAGTGGTCAGGCGGCACGGTGCGCCGCTCGACCCGGATCATCCTGCGGTTTGCCGTCGACGGCATCGAGCGCGACGAGCTGTTCGCCCGGTACAGCGGCCCGGCCGGTGCCGCACTGATCTCCGGCCTCAACGGGCTGCCCACGGACGACTCCGCGGACCGCACGTGGTTGCACGCCGTGGTGGCGCGCTGGCGGGCGCGTGGCGTCCCGCTGCTGCACCACGAGCTCGCCGAGTTCGCCGATCCCGGCGGGCTGCGTGCGGCCAGCACGTCCTTCCCGGTCACCTCGCTCGGCATGAGCCTGTCCGAGCTGCGCGCATTGGCCGGCTCCGCCAGCGCCGACCCGGTCACCGTGGCCGCGCAGCTGGCCAGGTTCCTCGGCCTGCGTCGGGTGTGTGTGCACTCCGACGCGTGGTCGCTGGCGGTGCACCGGGATGACCCAGCGACCGAGCGGTCCGCGCTGGCCTCGGGCAATCTGCTGGCCGCCGCGCGAGCCGAAGCCGGCCGGCCGGTCGCCCTGCCCTACCCACCCGCGCAGGCGCTCTACACCGACGACTACCCCGCCAGCCGAGGGCTCAGCGACGGCTGGCGGGCGGACTGTGTGCCCGCGCCCTACCTGCCGTCCCCGGCCGCCACCATCGGGCTGGGCGACACGTTCACAGCGGGCACCCTGCTCGGCTGGCTGCTGGAGCCAGTTCCCACCAAGCACAGGGAGAGAGTTCTGTGACAGTTTCCACCTCGGCCGGCCGGCGCGCCGATCTGCTCGGTCACCCCGGGAAGGTCCGTGGCCTGCAACGAGTCACCAGCTCCGACGGCTACTTCCTGATCTGCGCGCTGGATCACCTGTCCGACTTCGCCGAACTGCTCGCCCCCGACCCGGCCTCGGTGTCCTACTCGGACGTGGTGCAGGCGAAGGATCTCGTGGTGCGCACTGTGGCGCCGAGCGTCTCCGCGGTGCTGCTGGACGCCCGCTACGGGATCCCACAACTGGTCGCCAGCGGCGCGGTGCCCGGTTCGGTCGGTCTGATGGCCAGCGTCGAGGACGAGGACTACACGTTCCCGCCCGGCCCGCGCCGCACCAGGTACCGCGCCGGTTGGAGCCCTCGGCAGATCAAGTTGGCCGGCGCGGACGTGGCCAAGCTGCTCTGGTTCTACCGGCCTGACCTCGATGAAAGGGTCGCCGAACAGCAGCGGCAACTGCTCCGCGACCTGTACGCCGAGTGCACCGAGCTGAGCCTGCCGCTGGTGGTGGAGCCGATCTGGTACCCGGTGGACACCGAGGATGCAGCGTCTCCGAACTGGCGACAGCGACGGTACGACGGCATCGTGGCCAGCGCGATCGAGGCCGTGCACCTCGGCCTGGACATGCTGAAGATCGAGTTTCCTGGCCAGATCGATACCGAGGAGGGCCGGGCGGCGGCTGCCGAGGCCTGCCAGCGCATCGACGATGACGTGGACGTACCGTGGGTGCTGCTCTCCGCCGGAGTGTCCTACGCGGATTTCACCACACAGTTGCGGATCGCCTGCGAAGCCGGCGGGTCGGGTTATCTGGCGGGTCGCTCGGTCTGGCGGGACGCCGTCGCCACGCCCGACCCGGGGCGCCGCGCCGAGGGGATCGGGCAGGCCCGCAAGCGCATCGACGAGCTGAACGCCATCACCCGCGAGTACGGCCGCCCCTTCCTGCCCAGCTGGCCGTTGGACGAGGTGGTCACGGCGGTGCCCGAGGACTGGTACCTCTCCTGGCACACCCCGGGGGACACCCGGACCCAGCCGATGGAGCCGGCGTAGTCCGGACGGCACCGGGTCTGGGCTCGATCTGGGGCAGACGTACGCTCGGCGCATCGTGCGGCAGCTCCCCAGCCGGCCCGAGACCCCCGACAGCGGGTCCGGGCGGCATCGACCGTCACCGCCCAGTCAACCCGGGCGGGGACGGCTGCTGCGTCGCCGACTCGGGCTGGTCGCCATCGCGGTGCTGCTGGCCGGCGGGCTGGCCGTGGGCATCACCCACCTCACCGGGGAGAGAGCGGGCCGCCCCGAGGCGGCCCGCCCCGGCGCGCCCGCCGCACCGCCTGGGCCGCCCGCCTGCGGCCCGCAGGTCGCCGCGATGCCGCTGCGCGCGCGGCTGGCGCAGCGGCTGATGGTCGGGGTCAATCCGGCGCGGCCGGACTCGGCGCGCGCGGTGGTCGCCTCGTCCGGCGTCGGCGGGGTGTTCATCGGCGGGAACGCCACCGCCATCCTGCAGCCCGACGCGCTGGGTCCGATGCGCGCGGCCAGCCCACTCCCGGTGGCCGTCGCGGTGGACGAGGAGGGCGGGCGGGTACAGCGCATCGACCAGCTGGACGGCTCGGTGCCCAGTGCCCGGGTGATGGCCCGCACGATGACGCCGGCCCAGGTCCGCGCGCTGGGGGGGCAGCGCGGGCGGGAGCTGCGGGCCAGGGGCGTCACGGTGGACATGGCCCCGGTACTGGACGTGGACGGAGGCCCGGCGAAGGGCGCGATCGGCGACCGCTCGTTCAGTGCCGACCCGGCCACCGTGGTCAGCTACGCCGGCGCGTTCGCCGCCGGGCTGCGCGACGCCGGTGTGGTGCCGGTGTTCAAACACTTCCCCGGGCACGGCCGGGCCAGCGGGGACTCGCACATCGGCCTGGTCTCCACCCCGTCGCTGGACGCATTGCGCACCGATGACCTGGTGCCCTACCGCGAGCTGCTCGGTACCGGGCCGGCGGCGGTGATGGTGGGCCACCTGAACGTGCCCGGCCTGACCGGGGGGAAACCGGCCAGCCTCAGCCCGGCGACCTACCAGCTGCTGCGGTCCGAACTGGGTTTCCAGGGCTTGGTGATGACCGACGACCTGGGCGCGATGCGCGCGATCACCGATGGGTACGCCCTGCCGGACGCGGTGCTGGCCGCGCTGCGGGCCGGCGCGGACGTGGCGCTGTGGACCTCCGACGGGGACCTGGGCACCGTGCTCGACCGGCTGCAGGCGGCGGTGGCCAGCGGAACCCTGCCGGCGTCCAATGTGGACGAGGCGACCGCCCGGATCCTGGCCTTCAAGGGTCGTTGCTCCGTATGAGATCTGCACATGGCACGGTTTCCGGGTGACCACGGTGATTTCGGTGACCGCTGACGATGTCGACGCGGCCGCCAACCGACTGCGCGGGGTGATCCCGGCCAGTCCGCTCGAGCGGAACCCCCGGCTGAGCAGCCGCGTCGGCGCGCAGGTCTGGCTGAAGCGGGAAGATCTGCTGCCGGTGCGCTCCTACAAGGTCCGGGGCGCCTACAACCTGATCTCCCAGCTGAACCCGGCCACCCGAGGCGACGGCGTGGTGTGCGCCAGCGCGGGCAACCACGCGCAGGGCGTGGCCTATGCCTGCGCCCGCCTCGGCGTCCAGGCCCGGGTCTACCTGCCGCGCACTACGCCTCGACAGAAACGCGACCGGGTGGCGTTGCTCGGCGGCGATGTGGTGGAGGTGCGGGTGGTCGGCGACACCTACGATGACGCGGCCGACGCCGCCCTTGACGACACCCGACGGACCGGGGCCACCCTGGTGCCCGCCTTCGACGATCCCCGGACCGTGGCCGGCCAAGGCACCGTGGTCCGCGAGCTGATCAGCCAGCTGGGTCGGGCGCCCGACGTGCTGGTGGTGCCGGTCGGCGGCGGCGGCCTGCTCGCCGGCACCCTGGTCTACCTGCGCGAACGACACCCCGAGGTGCGCGTGGTCGGCGTGGAGCCAGCCGGCGCGGCCTGCATGGCCGCCGCGCTGGCCGCTGGTCGCCCAGTGAACCTGGACACCGTGGACCCGTTCGTGGACGGCGCCGCGGTGCGCCGGGCCGGCGAGGTCACCTACCCGATCGTCCGGGACGGCGTCGAGGCCGGCGCCGCCACGCTGACCACGGTCGCCGAGGGCCGGGTGTGCGTGGAGATGCTGGAGCTCTACCAGTCCGACGGCATCATCGCCGAGCCGGCCGGCGCGCTCGCC
>Ga0137413_10000068_pt1 | contig 24009 bp, 32 predicted proteins | sample CZODoug2_1_16fun_FD_108280 | JGI IMG/M metagenome (GOLD analysis project Ga0137413, IMG submission 108280) | Vadose zone soil fungal communities from Angelo Coast Range Reserve, California, USA - CZODoug2_1_16fungal (Illumina Assembly) | ecosystem: Environmental > Terrestrial > Soil > Vadose... | reverse complement strand
GCGGGCAACCTCGCCGAGATCCAGATGGACCGCTGAGGTTCCCCACCAGAAACGGAAGTGACCTGATATGCCTATCACCTATCCACCGGTGTCGACCACCCTCTCGGGTGATCTGGAAACCATTAGCCGGTTCATGAATTCCCCGACGCTGATCGCACGGCGTCTCCGTACCCTGGCCGAGCAGCGGTATATCGCCGATGCCCTGCTGACCGGCCGTTTCCAAGTGTCTGGCGGCGCCGTTCTGTACGAGACCGGTGAGTCGATCTTCACGACCGACAGTCCGCGTGCGGTCGCGCCCGGTTCGGAATATCCCCTGACCGGAGTCCCGACCGGACAGGCTTCGCTCGCGAAGACTGTCAAGTGGGGCCAAGACACCAAGGTGACCGACGAGTCCATTGCCCGGCAGAATTTCCAGCCGGTCAATAAGGCAATGATCAAGCTCGTCAATCAGAACGTGAAATACGTCGACTCGATCGCGCTGTCGGCGATTGCCTCCGCGATCACGGCAACGCAGGCGTCGAGCAGCGGCGCAGTGTGGAGCAATGCAACCAGTACGGCACAGACCATCCTCACGGACGTCGCGACTGCGAAGGCGTCGATTCTGGCGCTGAACCAGGGCTATGACCCGGACACGGTCGTCCTCGATGACCTGACCTGGGCCTATGCCTACGCCAAGTTCACGGCCGGCGGCTTCCTGCCTCGTGAAACCGATGCGCGAAACCCGCTGGTTACCGGCAGCTTCCCGGTCATCGATGGCATGCGCTGGCTGTCTACGCCGAACCTGCCGACCACGGGAAATGTGCTGGTCGTGGACTCGAGCATGCTCGGCGGCATGGCCGACGAGGATCTCGGCGGCCCCGGCTACGCAAACGCTGGTGGTGTCGGCGTACAGGCTAAGACCATCCGCGACGACGACAACGACCAGTGGAAGCTGCGCATGCGGCGCGTCACCGTTCCGGTCGTCGTCGAGCCGGCTTCCGGTCGCAAGATCACGGGCACCTGATGGCTATTACGTATGAGGCCGCATACGCCAATCAGTCTGGCGATCGCCAGGTATTCGGATCGGATGCGGTCGTCATTTCGACGGACACCGTCGGCGGCGGTGGCGTCGGCAACGTCATCGCCGTAACCGAATCCATTGCGGTCGCTCAGTTGATCGTCGCCGCCCTGAACGGAGAATGACATGGGATACGTCGTCAGCAAGGCGCTCGTCATCACCCGCAAGGAAGACGGCTCCGACCTGTACCTGTATTACGGGTCACCGGTTCCGGGGCACGTCAAGGATGACGAGCTACTGCGGCTCATCGAGGGCGAATTCATCGCTGAAGACGGCGACGTGCAGCCCGACGACAAGCCGGCCGCGAAGACCGCGGCGAAGTAGTCGGCGGCCGTCATGGCGGGATACGCATTCGCAACGCCGGATGACGTCGCCGCGCGCTGGCGGCCGCTCACTGCAGCCGAAACCGTCATTGCCGAGACCCTATGCCTGGACGCTTCGGCGCTCCTACGCGCACGGTTCCCCGGTATAGACGGCCGGATCACTTCAGGTGATCTGGATCCGTACGTCGCGGTGATGGTGTGCGCGGGCATGGTGAAACGTGCCCTCGTCACGCCGGACGATGGCGTGTCGCAGGAAGCCAGCACATCCGGCCCGTTCACGCGGTCGCAGTCATTCGCGAATCCGATGCGGACCGTATTCCTCACTGCGGCCGACACGCTGCTGATTCTCGGTTACCAGCCAGGCGCTATCACCGGGAAATACACCAATGACACGGTTCGGGTCGAGAACAGCGGCCCGGCCTACGTCTACGGATTCTGACGTGGACAGCAACACTGTCGCGGGGTTGATCAAGCGTGAAATAGCCGGGCGCGACGCGCAAGGCAACTATGTCTACAGCGAGACCCTGACCGCGCTCCCTGGGATCTATGCCCCTGGGGGCACAACCGAATTGCTCAACGGTCAGGACATCGTGACAGCGCTCCCCGAGGTGTATTTGCCGACCGGGACCGATGTCACGGCGATCGATGTAGTGATACCGCAGCTTGTTGTGGATTCCTCTGGCGTTCCCGTCCTAGATGGACAGGGCAACGGCCAGGGGGAGCGATATGAGGTCAACGGTAAACCGTCCGCGTGGCCGCCGAATCCGTTCAGCGGTTGGCAGCCCGATATCAGCGTCGTCGTTCCCCTGAAGAGAGTGACGGGCTGATGGCATCGAGCTATAAGCCGTCGTATTCGGGTGTCGGCGAGATGCTCCGGTCAGGATTCCTGCAGGCCGATATGCATGCTCGGGCCGAGAAGGTGGCAGCTGCAGCGATGGCTGACGCCCCGTTCGACCCGGACGACCCAGACGGTCAGCACTACATCGACGCGTTCGAGGTCACCTCGGGTGTCAAGCACGCGAAAACATCGCGCGCCTACGGCCGGGTATCGAACAGCGACCAAGCCGCGGTAGCGGTCGAGTTCGGGAACAAAAACACGCCTGAGCACGGCACACTCCGCAAAGCCTTGAATGCGGCCGGCTGATGGAAACAGACGAAGAAACGGTGACCAGGGACTGGCTCGCGGGCCGGTTCCCTGCCGCGTTCTGCTGCACCGAAACGCCGCCCGATATGGCCAGCGTGCTGCCGGTCATTCGGGTGCTCAGTCTTGGCGGACCGGAAACGCAGCTGACCATAGGGAAACCGTCGCTCAGCATCGCCTGCTTCGACGTCGGCCGTATCGCCGCGAGCGCCCTCGCCAAGCAGGTGTTCCACGATATGCGGTTTCGGTTTCCCGGCTACGTATTCGGCATGGGCGCATCGGTGAACAAAGTCCGCACGATCAGCGGGCCAGCGTTCCGCCCGTACGACAACACCGACCTGCGGTGCTTCGGCATGACCCTGCAGGTCACTTTCCACACCATATACGCGGCCACGTAGACCGCGCTTCACCTTTCCTATCTCCAGCCAGCGACTGAGCCGGCTGTCCCAGCTTGCCCGGCGCTGAGTGATGCGCCCCAGAACAGGAGAACACCGATCATGGCGATCAATACCAATAATGCCCGCTCCTATGGGGATATCACCCAGCGGATTCTGACTGCGCCGCTGGGCACCACGATTCCCACCTCCCCACTGCCGACCGCGTTCGGCGCCGGCTGGCTCGATCTCGGCTGGATGGATGACGCCGGACTGACCGAGACCGACACGAAGCAGGAGACCAAGAAGTACGGCTGGCAGGGCGGCGCCCTCGTCCGGGTGCTGCGGTCTCAGGCTGAGCACACGTTCGCGTTCAACTGCCTGGAAGAGAATGCGATCACCTACGGTCTCGCCCGGCCGAACTCGACGGTCGTCACCACCGGCGGCACCGCCGAAGTGCAGACGGTCACCATCACCGGTACCGGCACCGCCGGTACGTGGACGCTGACACTCCCGGGTGTCGCGACCGCATCCGGGCTGGTCTACAACATCACCACCACCGCGCTGGCGACCGCGCTGAACTCCGCGTTCGGCATGACCGGTATCACGGTCACCGGTACCGCCGGTGCGTCCTATGTGGTCACCTTCCCAGTGTCCGCCGGCAACGTAGTGCAGATGACCGCCACGCAGGCGATCACCGGCGCGACCGCGATCGGCGTCGCTACGACCACGCCGGGCGTCAACGGCATCAACACCACCGACGTGCTCCCGTTCGTCGGCCGGAACCTGCGCATGTTCGGTATCGACCTGGTCGACGGCAGCGTGCACAAACGGTTCATCTGCCAGAACGGTGAAGTCACCGGCAACGGCGACGTCATCTACAACGCCGACAACCTGACGGTCTTGCAGTACACGCTGGAATGCTACATCGACACCAACGGCGCGTTCTTCAGAGACATCAACGACAACCCAGCGCTGGCGTCTGGCCTGTACACCTAATAACGGCCGGCACCGGGCGAATGGTCGCGAGCCCTGCCCGGTGCCGGTTCTTTTCCCTGGGCTCGCGAATTCATCGAAGGGCTCGCAATCATGGCACCACGCGCAACCGCTGCACAACGAGCAACAGCGGCACAGAAGGCCGAAGCGACCGGCGAAGAGAAGTTCGCATTCACCTATGACGGTCGCACCTACCATGCCGACGTCGACATGGACCTCGACGGCCTCGAAGCGATTTACCGCAATGATACCGGCACCTGCATGCGGGTCGCCGTCGGCGAAGATGAATACGCCGAGTTCCGCAAGACGCACACAAAGGCGAGTCAGCTGTCAGCATTCTTCGGTGCCTACAGTGACGCGCTACCAGAAAAAAACTAGTACGGCTCGCCGCGCTACTGCATGAATACCCGGGCGCCGTCGAGGCTGCGCTACTGGCCGAATACGGAGTGGACCTGCTCGGGCTGTGGTGCGGAGGGCTGACAGTCCGACGCGTGGCCGTACTGGTGGATAACCTGCCAGCCGGCAACGCGATCGAGCGGGCTATCGACCCAGAAGGTTCAGTCTGGGCGTCTGGCGAAATCACCCCGTACATTCTGGCTGCCGCGAATGGCATAACTACACCCGGCCAGAAGTCGAAGAAACGTTCCAAGGTCGAGCAGGTCAAGGAATCCAAGCGCCGCGCCGAGCCGGACGAACAGGCCGCGCCTGAACCGAGTCCGGAAGCCGATGGGCAGCTAGTTCCCAGCTTCGGCGGCGATATCCGCAAGCAGGCCCTGGCATATCGGGACCTGATCAACAGACGGAAGGGCGGCGACAATGGCTGATGCAATAGTCGGCTCTGTCGCCGTCGATGTTGTCCCGAGTGCGAAGACGTGGAACGCGAAACTCCGTTCCCAACTGCTGCCGCAGGCCGACAAGCTCGGGACGGATCTCGGCGACCGGATCGGGCGCAACGCCCAGGAGAAGATCCGGGAACGCCTGGCGAAACTGCCAGACGCGAAGATCGGCGTCAACACCAAGCAGGCCGACGCCGACATGGCCCGGTTCCGGAAAGGTGCGTCCAAAGATGCGACTGTAGCTATCAAGCTGGACTCTCGCGGCCTCAGTGGATATAGGGCGCAGCTCGCCGCTGCGACGCGCGACCGTACGCAGCGCATCAACGTCAAGACGAACACGTCGCAGCTCGACTCGGTCCTGAAAAAGCTGGACAAGCTGTCCCTCGGCGGCGGGGCGGCCAAGGGCATCGGCATCGCCGCTCTCGCGCCGGCCCTCGGCGGTCTCGCTACCGCCGTCCCCGTACTTGGCGGTCTCACCGCTGGTCTCGCAACCGCAGGACTTGGTACCGGAGCGTTCGCAGCCGTCGCGGTGCCGGCGTTCACCAAGGTGCAGACGGCAGCGCAGGGTTTAGCTAAGGCCCAGTTACAGCTGAAGCAGGCGCAGGCTGCGGGTACATCCCCGGCAGTGCTGAAGGCACAGCAGTCGCTCGCCAAGGCCCAGGCTGCGCAGGGGAAGTCCGCCACCGGCTCCGCGAAGCAGCAGGCCGCGGCGGCCGCTACGGTCCTAACCGCCCAGCAGCGCCTGGCCGCGGCGGAGAAGGGCTCGCCCACCGCCAAGGCGCTGCTGAAGGAAAAGCAGATCCTCGACCAGCTGGATCCGTCGCAGAAGGCTGCGGTCAAGCAGTATCAGGCGTTCACCGGCGCGGTCACGGATTTCCAGAAGAAGTCCGAACCGGAGGTCTATAAGACGATCGGTGGCGGCTTCAAACTCATCGCCGATCAGCTGCCCAGGGCCACGCCGTTGGTCCAGGGCGCCGCGGGTGCTTTCACCAGCCTGGAGACCGACGCCGGCAAGGCGCTGAATTCTCCGTTCTGGAAGAACTTCGACGACTTCGTCACCAAGCGCGGCCCGGAGTCGATACGGACCTACGGCAAGGTCGCAGGCAACACGGTCACCGGTCTATTCGGGATCGTCCAAGGTTTCGACCCGCAAATAAAGACGACCCAGGACGGACTACTTAGCCTGTCACGGAGCTTCTCCAAGTTCGGGCAGGACGCCGCGTCCGGGAAGTCGAAGTCGTTCAAGCAGTTCACCGACTTTGCGCACGATACGGCCCCCCAGGTCAAAAAGGACCTGGGCGATATCGGAAAGCTTGCCGGTAACACTGTCGTCGGGCTCGCGCCGTCAGTAGGTCCATCGCTGAAGCTCGTCGACGATGTGGTGAAGGGTATCAGCCCCATCATCGGCCCGCTCGAGGCGAAATTGCCCGGCATCATCGGGAATATCGACACGATGGTGCAGAAGGTTAGCCCGCTGGCATCTGACCTCGCCGGTCCATTCAGCGAGGGCGTGGCGACCGCCATAGAAGGTGTCGCGACCGCGATCGGGGATATCGCCGGCTGGCTGGACAAGATTCCCGAGCCGATCCTGAAGAATATCGGCGAGGATATCGGGGTCCTCGTCGCGGCGGCGACGCTCACGAAACTGACCGGGCTTTCTAAGGTACCCGGCATTCTCAAGGGCATCTATAACGCGTTCCCGAAAAAGGGTACGAAGGATCCGCTCGACAGCATGGGCGGCAAGTTCAAAGACATGGGCAAGGAGGCTGGTGGGGCGGCCGGCGGGTTGGACAAATTCTCTGGTGCCAAGGGCCGTGAAAAGGCCGCTCTCGGCGGCAACGATGACCTGCTGGATTCCAACGCCTCGGCAATGAAGAAATTCGGCGATGAAGCCGAAACCGCTGGCAGTAAGCTGGGCAAGCTTCCGGGGCTCGCTAAGGGATTCTTCGGGTTGGCTGCCGGGGCGGCCATTCCAGCCTTCAACATTCTGGCTAACGACGACACATCTCTAGGCGTGCAGTCGGCCAAGAAGAACATCGACACGGTCAAGGGCAAGACCGTCAGCATTAAAGCCAATGACCTGCTGCAGCCGGCGGTGCAGGAAGCCAACAGCGCGCTGGACAAGGTACGCGGTCGAACGGTTGATCTGAAGGCGAATAATGCAACGGGTCCAGCGGTTCGCTCTGCGAACAGCACCGTATCGTCATTCCACGGCAAGGACGTCGCCCTCACCGCATCCGGCCTGGCTGGCATTCGGAACACATATTCGCAGGCGCAGGGAACTGTCAATCAATTCCACGGCAAGAGCGTCCTGCTTGTTGCGTCCGGGGCGGGTATCGCTGGGCAGGTGTCGGCGGCGCAGTCGCTGATCAACAGCCTGCACGGGAAGAACGTCACCAATACGGTGACGACGAACTATGTGGAGCACCATAGCGGCGGCGGCAAGACCAGCACGCCCAAGGGTTTGTTCGCTCCCGGATCAGGTCTGACGAAGCCGAAGAATTCCGGCAATGACCTGTTCAATCTGCCCGGCATCACCGTCCCCGGCGGCGTGAAATTGCCACTTCCGGGAGAGCTGGTTCCGGTAGGGGCAACTGGCGGCAAGTTCGGCAAGATCAGTGGCCCGGGCACCGGAACGTCCGACTCTATCCCGGCGATGCTGTCCAACGAGGAATGGGTGATCAAGGCCGGTCGAGCTCGGCAGCTCGGAGACAATTTCATGAACTGGGTGAACTACGGTTCGGGCGTTAGCCCGCCGGGATTCATGCGCCTCTATGCCGATGGCGGCCCAGTCCAGCGCCTTGCCACTGGCGGCAAGGCCGCCACGCCGAAAACGCAGTACGTCTACGCCACTACGGCGGCTACCAGGGCCACGGCAGCGAAGCAGCGCAGCAACCTGCAGGCGACCGGTGAAAAGCTGCTGGCGTCGATCCTGGCCGGCATGGTCGGCAGCGCTAGCGCGTCGAAGATATCCAGCACCGCGGCGTCCGTGATCAGCAAGATTGACAGCGCGTTTACGGGAAGCCGGCGGTCGTCGCTGGTCAAGTTTGTGCAGAAGGAAAACCGCGACCTGCAAGGACTGGCGAAGCAGCGCGACGCGCTGAAGGTGAAGCTGAGCACCTACAACGACGCCCGGACGTCAGCCGTGCAGGCGGCGACGTCGTTCGGCGCGGTCACGACTCTTCCGACGGGCACCGGCTCGGGCAATCTAGTCGCTGGCCTGCGGATCAAGCTCGGCGATATCAAGACGTTTTCCCGGAATCTGAAGACGCTGGCCAAGCGCGGCCTGAACGCTCGAGCGCTGAACCAGATCATCGCGGCCGGTCCGGATCAGGGCGCAGCATATGCGGCCGAGCTCGTCGCCGGCACGAACGCCAATATCAAGTCGGTGTCGTCGCTGACGAACCAGATCAGCCTGGCGTCACGGCAGTTCGGCACCCTCGCGGCGAATAGTGAAGTCGGCGGGAACATCGCCAAGGACTTCGTCGCCGGCATCGTCTCTCGCGAGGGCCGGCTATCGGATGCGATGACTCGAGCCGCTCGGGCATTCGCGAAACAGCTGCAACTGGACTTCAACCGGCAAGCCTCGAGCATCAAGGCGAAGACGGTGAAGGTCAAGGTAACGAAGCACGACACCGGCGGCCTACTGCCGGAAGGGCTGTCGGTCAACCTGAACGAGACTGGCCGGCCCGAGCCCGTGCTGACGCCGAGTGAGGAAAAGGCGTTCCGGTCGATCGCGAACGGCAACGCCAGCTGGGCGGGGAAAGCAGCCCAGCACATCATGCCCAACCCAACAATCAACATCTATTCCGACACTGACGCCGACGCTCTCAGTCAGCGGCTAGCGCTGGTCCTGCGGGGTGTCGGATGAGCGCCCCGCCGACCACTCACTTCGCCGCGGCGTGGATCACCGACACCGCTAACCAGATCATCCTTGATCTGTCGAACTCAGCCAGCCTGCCCTATGCCGTGACCGACCTGGATCCGGGAATGCCGGCTATTAGGTCGTCAACCAGTGATGCACCTGGTAGGCCCGGGTCGATAAACCTGACCCGGTTCTTCGGCGCCCGAGCGGTGACGCTGGGCCTGGTCGCTGACGATGACTCGGCGCGCCGCACGCTCATGACGACGCTGTCTGAGCTCGCCGACCCGGCGCAGCGCTTCTACCTCGTTGCGCAGGTCCCGGAATGGGGAACCGGCCAGTGGCGGATGCTGCTGGTCGCTGATCAATTCTCGATGCCGCTCACCTATTCCGATGCCGATTTAACGGCGGGCTGGCAGGCGCCGGGCGGCGTATGGGAATCAGCGATCGAGCTGACCCGGAACGTCCTTCTCGGCGGCGTGCAGACCGGCGGGAAGACGTATCCACTGTCGTATCCGCGGGATTACGGCACCGGCTCGGCTCCCGGTTCGGGCGTGATCACGATCAAACAGAATCAGCCGACACCGCCGACGATCAAGATATTCGGCCCCGTCACCGCGCCGGCTATTGCGAACGCGACGACGGGCGCCACGATCGCCTTCGCCTCGACGTTCACGATCGCGGCGAACCAGTACGTGGCCATCGACTGTAGTGGCGACACATCGCCGCGGGTGACCGCGAATAGCGATCCGACGCTGTCCCGCGAGCAGTTTATCGACTGGTCACAGTCAAACCTGTGGTGGCTGGCGTCAGGCCCTAACCAGATCCAGTTCACCGGTACCGGTGCGTCCGCTGTCACTCAGGCGGTCCTGACATGGCGGGAGCGCCGACTATGACGAACACAACCCGCTGGTTGCAGGCACCAACCGGCGGCACAGTGCAGACCTATACCGGCGTCATGGACCGGCTCCTCATTGCCAGCATTTGGCCGACCGAAGGCATTCTGGGCCTGACGCATCTGAAGGTGTCGCAGCGCGGCGCCGGCGCAAATATGTCGGTGGATGTCTCGTCCGGGTCAGCGGCGATCACTAATGACCGTGTGTCCAACGGCGGTTCGTATCACACCAACGAATCAGCGACCGTGAATGTCGCTATCCCGGCTGCCCCTCCGTCGGGATCCAGGACGCACCTGATCGTGGAGCAGATCAATGACCCGCAATCCGACGGCGGGACCAACTACGTATCCGGTCCGATCTGTGTAGCAGATACCGGCTCGGGTGCGACAGTCCCGCAGTCGGCGCTTCTGCTCGCACAGGTTGCCGTCGTGGCAGGACAAGCCACCGTCGTCAACGCGAACATCACCGATAAGCGAGCGCTTGCGTCGAACATCCCGCAGTCACTGGGACAGATGGGCTACTCAGCAACCCTATCCGGCGCTGGCCGGGTAACTGTCACCCACGGCCTGGGTTCCATCCCGTCGAACGTCCTATTCTCGATGGCCGGTGGTGGCAACGGCGGCGGGGAAACCTACTTCCCGAACATGTTCTTCAACAGTTCAACCCCCGACGCATCGACGTTTATTCTCGAATTCATCAAAACGGATGGCACCACCGGCGCCGGTGGTCAGGCTGTCGTGTTCAACTGGCAAGTAACGCGGTAATGGTCGCCTGGACGTATGCGATTGGTGACCATGCCGTCGGCCCCACCTACGAACTCACTGATGCACAAGGCCCGCAGCTGACGTTCTATCTGGGTGGCCAGCCGCACCAGTTCAACGCCACCATTGACGGCCGACGCGGTGCCGGCCTGTTCATGCAGGAAATGGTCCACGACCTGTGGGCATGGCGGGACCCGGAAGACGGCACCGGGAAAAAGCTGGCATTCCGCGGTCCGATCACTGCCGCGTCCAGATCGATCGACGCGAATAGCCACACGATCGAAATCACCGCCAATTCCTACCGCGCCCGGCTCGCCCGCTGGCTCAGCCCGCAGCCCACGCCCGCGTCCCAGTCGAACCTCGTTTCGCTGCACGCCGGCACGGCCACGATCACCGGCTGGGCCTGGTGGGCGGTCCTCTACAACCTCGCCGCGAGCGACCTCGGCGTAGCGGCCAGTCCGATCATCGTTGATAAGCATTCGACCGTCGGGTCGGTCATCACGCAGACGGTGCAGGGTGGTCTAGCAATCGACGCCGTCATCGACGCGCTGTCCACAGTCACTGCGTTCGACTGGGACATGGTGCCGAACGATTCCACGAAGCAGGTGGAATTCACCACGTGGGCATCGCGCGGCACCGCGAAACCGGGATCGCAGTTCATCATTCTGGACCCGACAACCCTCGGCGCGCCGGGCATGGGCTCGAACTGCACCCTGACCCGGACGTTGGATCTCGGCGGGTTCGCCAACCAACTGTTCCTCAACGGCACCGATGCGACCGGCCAATCGGTATGGGTGAAGGCGACGACACCCTACGGTCCGGAAGGGCTCTATCAGCTCGGTCAGGACGGCACCAACATCGACCCGTCGCAGTTGACCGCCCGCGCGAACACCTTGCTGGCGCAGGCCCAAACTCCGACCCCGGCATACACGGTCAGCCCACAAGAAGGCTGGTGGGGCGGACCGTCGGATGTGTGGCTGGGTGATGCCCCGCAGCTCGTCATCAAAGACGGCGCCCTGAACGTGAACCAGGCGTACCGGGTGCAGCAGATCACCATTTCGCCGGACGGTAATGGTGCTGAAAATCCGCAATTTACTGTCGGTTCGCCACCCCTGGGCAAGCATGGCGAATTCGCGCTGGCTAAGACCCTAGCCGGCATGGCGCGCCGGATCCGCAATGTAGAAGTGCGGATCTGATGACCGCCGTATCCGTATCGCAGAGAGGCGAATGATGTGGCGGATCCTGCTGTGCTGTCCACCGCTATTGGCACGGCCGTCACAGGTGGGCTACTCGCGACCGCGAAAATCATCGATGCCGTCTCGAATTTCATCGATGCCCGACGGGACCGCAATAACGGTGGGTCGAAGCGGCAACGCCGGGATCTGCGGCTCGCCCGCACCTATGAGGATCGGGCGGACAAACTCCGGGATCCGTACCGGCGTGAGGATGACAGCGGCCCTTTCGAGCAGGCATTGGTGACGCCATGAGTCTCTACCGGAAGATCTCACCATCGGCGGCAGCCATCGGCATGGTCGCCGTGCTCGTATCGGGCGGCTTCCTCGCCGTCGAATGGCAGCACACCAACAGCCGTGTCACCTCGAATCAGCGCAAGGTCGACGAGTCGTGGTGCCGGTTCCTAGAGAAGGTCGACTATCCGCGCACCACCGCTGCCGGGCGTCGTTACGCGGCTGCGTTGAAAGAGCTCGAGCAGGAACGGCATTGCCATGGCTCGTAGCCCCGTCCTGCCGAAGCATGTGCATCACGGTCTGTGGCTGCTGTTCGTACCGTTCACGGTGGCCCTGATTCTGCTGGTATTCCAGTATCTGGGCCGGAACGATCCGCTGCCGTACCGCCTGCAGCAGCAGACGATCGCGAATGCGCAGAATCAGGCGAAGCTGAAGGCGAACCACCTGTCCACGGTGGGGCCGCCAGCCGCCGAGATCTCGAAGGGCAACGCGACCGCAGTCCCGACACGGGTAGCCCCGACGACACCGGCGCCGACATACACGGTTGCGGGTCCGTCGGGTGCGACCGGTCAGCAGGGTCCGGGACCGACAGATGCGCAGGTCCAGACCGCGGTTGGTCGATACTTCCATGCGCACCCCGTCAGGCCGCCCGTGTCGGCCGCCCAGATCACCGCTGACGCCGCCTCGTATGTGGCCCGGTATCTGCGCACCCATCCCGCACCAGCGGGGAAGGCCGGCGGCACAGTGCCGTCAGGAGTGCCGGGCTCGCCGGGCGTCGAGGGCAGCCCCGGACCGTCCGGCGCAACAGGCGTGCAGGGGCCAGCGCCGACCGATGCGCAGATCGCCACCGCGGTGCAGCAATACCTTCCTGGCGCGGTCGCGGCGTATCTGATCGCGAACCCGCCCGCCGCCGGACCAGCGGGCAGCACGGGCCCATCCGGACCGTCCGGCGCGAGTGGTCCGCCGGGAGAGACCGGCGCGCAGGGTGAGACCGGCGCAACCGGACCACCTATCGCCAGCTGGTCGTGGACGGATCCGGATACCGGCGTCGTGCATGTCTGCACTCGTTCCGGCGGCACCGTCGACGCCCCGACGTATTCGTGCACCAGTGAAACACCTGCAGGGCCCAGCGATACCGCTACGCCCTAACACGAGGAGATCACCCATGACCGCACCGCATTGGGTCGCGCGCGCCCCGGATGTGCCGCGATGACAGTCAAAGGCTTTGATTTTTCGCATTATCAGGGCCAGATCAACTGGCAGGCAGCGAAGGCTGCGGGTAACCGATTCGCCTACGGCAAGGTCATCGAAGGCACCCAATATCCCGACGCAACCTGGATGCGAAACCGGGCCAGCGCGCTCGCGCTCGGCATCCCAGTGGGCGGCTATTTCTGGGCACACCCAAACCTGGATGCCCGCGCGTCCGCGAATGGCTTCCTCGCTCATCTGAACCAGGTCCCGGGCATGCTCCAGCCGATCCTGGATATCGAACACAACGGCTCACCCTACGGGCCCGATGGCGCCGGAGGCAGGTCGCCGTCGCAGATCCATTCCTGGATCCACACCTTCCGCGACGTCGTGCAGGCGGCCGGATACCGCCTCGATATCTACACCGGCGCCTGGTGGTGGAATCCGCAGGTCGGACCGGCCGCCGGGAATTGCACGACGTGTGCGAAATCGCGGCTCTACCTCTCCCGGTATGCGCCGTCGATGGGCGAGATCCCGGCGCCGTGGACGAAGGCCGCGGTCTGGCAATACACCGAAACCGGCCACGTACCCGGCGTTTCTGGCTATTGCGACCAGGACGTACTCGTCGGCGCCCAGACCCTCGCCGACCTCACCTACGGCGCCCCGACACCGCCGAGCTCCAAACCCCCCACCCACGAGGAGATCCCCGACATGTTTGTAGCTAAGCCCACAACGAAAGGTGTGTACCTGCTCGTTTCCGGGGCAGGTGTCACCATCATCGCCGACGGCGAGTCAGCGTCGGCGTTGAAGCACGCCGGCATTCCGCTGGTCATGTTGTCCGATGCCGATTTCAATCGCCTGAAGGCGCTGGCCAAGTGAACGCCCTCCGCGCGCTCCTACGGAAGATCGCGAATGAGCCGGTCGTGCACATCGCCGGCACCATTCAGGCCGTCGCGATCTGGTTCTTTACCTACGTCTACACCGGCTGGGACCCGACCGTTCACCAGCAGAAGCTCGCCGGCCTCGCATCCGCTGCCGCCTATGCAATCGCGTTCATCGCCCGCCAATACGTCACTCCCGTAGCGAAGGCTGCCGCGCTGGCGACCGGCGGGGCCGGGCAGGCGAATGCCGGCACGGTCGATTCCGACGACATCCCCGACGGTCCGCTCGACCCGAACGCCCCCGTCGTTCCTCCGGCTGCATAGGACCCAGACATGGCATATCCCGGTAACCTCCCCGCGGCGGCCGTTTCCGGGACGCTGCTCGACTGGAACGATGTCCCGCTGAAATCGGCGCTGATGAAATTCACGCCGTCGATCAACCGTGTCGCCGATCCGACGGACGGGTCGATCTTCTACAAGACGACCAGCGTCCCGACGTGCACTACAAACTCCACGACGGGCGTGTTCACGGTCAACCTGATCCCCACGGACGACCCCGACGAGACACCGATCGACTGGTATTACGACGTCCACATCACCGGCATGGACAATGCTTCGACGCCGCAGCCGCTCGACTACACCGAGAAATGCGTCGTCGTCCACGACCAGGGCACGCTGAAATTGGCGGCCCTGATCCAGCCCGACGGGATACCCCCGAACACGCTCAACCCGATCGCGTTGACGCAACTCGCCGATTTCGACAACACGACCCCGGCGACGAACGGTCAAGTCCCGGCCTGGAATTCGACCACGCAGAAGTGGACGCCCGGTAACGCGTCGGGTTCGGTCGTATCCGTCAACGGCCATTCGGGTCCGACGATCACCCTAGGGCCGTCGGATATCGGCTCACCAGCCACCTCCGATGTGCTGCTGAAGGCCAGCAACCTGTCGGACCTGGCGAACGCTGGCACGGCGCGGACGAACCTCGGGTTGGGGTCTGCGGCGACGCAGGCATCCTCCGCGTTCGACCCAGCCGGCGCAGCAGCGGCTGTCACGGCCGGTGTGGCGCAACTCAAAGGCCCGAAGATTTACGTCGAGGATTACGGCGCTGTCGGGAACGGCACCACCGATGACACGACGTCGATCCGGAACGCTATCAACGCGGCGGTGGCGGCAGCGTCGTCGACGGGCAGCAATTACGCCGAGGTGCATTTTCAGGCGAAGACGTACCTGGTCAACGGCAGTCCCGTGATCGGTGGCGCGACGTTGGGTAATGCGATCCTGCCTGTGCCGATCATTGCGTCGACGGCGGCGAAGGTGACGTTGGCGTTCAAGGGTTCGGGTGTGTCGGCGGCGTATTCGCATTGGCTGCAGACGGTCCCGCAGACCACGGGCACCGTCATCAAAACGACGCTGACCGGTTTGACCCCGGACGGTACGTATGGTGATCCGTCGATCATCGGCGGCCCCGGCCCGTCTTATAACGGGGGCGGTGGGGCGACGGACAAGTTCAACAACATGCTGCTGGTTGTGGACGGGATCGACTTCAACGTTCCCGTGAATCCGTCGTTCGTGGGTGTCGATGCGCGGCAGATCGCGTCAGCGATGTTCCGGGACTGTGCCCTGATCGCGAACGTTCCCGTGATCGGTACGGCACCGAACACGCTCGGGACGATCCCGACGAACTCGAACAGTCTCGCCATCGGGATGCCGAACACCGGCAACAACGACATTTCCTGGATGGACAACGTCACGATCGAGGGCTGGTACTACGGCCTGTCGTTCACCGAGCATTTCAACGCCGGCCGTATCGGGTTCCTGTATATCAACACGGCCCTGTACTCCAACATCGCCGGTGCCCCGATCCATGGCGCATCGATCCGCTACATCGGATGCGAGTTCTTCAAGACCGGTTGGGAAGTCGGCGGCGTCACATCGAGCTCACAGTTCCCAGTGAACATTGGCCTGTTCGATTTCGAGTCGAAACTGTCCGGCGGTGCCGGGCATTTCAACGACCCGCATTCGGCGATCTATGGCGAAATCGGCTGGTCCGACTATCAGCTGACTGCACCCGTGGTCGTGGGTGCAACGAATGTGTCGATCAAGAATTACCAGATCGCACAGGGCGTCGTCGGACCCCCGTCAGTACCGGCCACAACCGTGCCGCTGCGGAACCCGTACTTCCGGGACTGCGACGTCTACATCACCGGAACATTGACGGGACTGAAGGTCGACGGTGCGGCCCTGCCGATCGCGACCGGTCATGTGACGGTACCGAACAACCGCACCATCGAGGTCGACTATTCCTCCGCCCCGACGTGGGTCTGGATCGCGCGGGGCGTGTAGCCCGCACACATCACGAGGAGACTTGCCATGGCGAAGCACGCCCAAAAACTCGACCGGCGTAAACGGTCCATCACGATCGCGTCCAGTGTTGCCGGCGTAGCGCTCGGCGCCATCGTGACGCTGTCCCTCACCGCATCGGGGCAGACCGGCGGATCCGTGCAGGGCGACCAGACTTGCAGCTTCTCCATCCTGGCCGGTGTCGTGTCGCCGCTGGCGTGCGTGGCGGCGCCGACAACCGAACCGACGACCCCGCCGGCTACGACCACCGTCCCGCCGACGACAATCCCGCCAACCACGGCACCGCCGACCAGCCCGAGCGCCTCCGAAACCACGCCGCCATCCGGTGATTACCCCGACGCATCCACGACCGGCGTACTAGCGGGGAAACCGGTCCAGCGGGTACCGGAAGACATTACCTCCGGCGCGGGCTGGAAAGTCGTCAACGGCAACGTGATCATCTCCGGTAACGGTGCCGTGTTCACCGGCTACCAGGTGTCGGAAACGGTGCAGATCACCGGCGCGAACGTCACCGTCTCCAACAATATTGTGCAATTCCTCGGCGGCGGCGGGAACAACTTCGGTATCGAACTGCGGCATGCGAAGAACGCCACCATCGAACACAACCAAATATCGGCGATGCAACCCAGCGGCGGCACCGATACCGGCCGGCTCACCGCCGGCATCAAAGATATCTTCTTCGACTCGACCGGCACGAAGATCCTTGCGAACGACATCGCCGATGCGTCCTGCGGCATCCAAACCAACTCCGGCCTGGTGCAGGACAACTACGTCCACAACCTCGCCAGTCAAGGCAACGACCACGTCAACGCCGTCCTATCCGGCTCGGCCGGGCCGGAACCGCTAATCGTGCGACACAACACACTGCTGAACCAGTTGGGGCAGAATTCCGCAGTCGCGTTCTACGAGGACGGCGGATCGCAGGGAAACCACACCGTCGATAACAACCTGCTCGGCGGCGGCGGATACGTCATCTACGAGGGCGGCGGCGACCACTCCGGGATCCCGAACCCACCGAACATGGCATTCACGAACAACCAGTTCACGACCCGGTACGCCGCCAAGGGCGGCTATTACGGGCCGGTCGCCTATCCCGTGTCTGGTGCCACCTGGTCCGGGAACGTTTGGGCAGACGGCCCCAATGCTGGCCACGCAGTCACCCAGTAGGAGAAACTCCCATGCCGAGCATCACCCCGTACACGCCTGTCCGGACCGACTACACCGACTATCCGTCGTCCACTGCGGTCGCGATTTCCGGGGCCGAATTGTTGGCCCGCGACGAGGCGATCGTCGAAGCCATCGTTGCGATCAATGCGCTCGGTACGGCGGCCGATCATCCGGCCGGAGACTTCGACACGTCCGGGGCGGCAGCAGCGGCGCAGTCCGCGGCGGCTACGGACGCGACGACGAAGGCGAGCGGTGCGCAGTCCGCAGCAATATCGGCAGCCGCGACCGACGCCACCACCAAGGCCGGTAACGCCCAGTCGGCCGCGATCTCCGCTGCTGCCACGGATGCGACCACGAAGGCCAATGCGGCCACGGCCAGCGCGCTGCAGAAGGCCAGCAACCTTGTCGACCTCACCAACGCAGCCACGGCGCGGACATCGCTCGGGCTCGGCACCGCCGCAGTAGCGAATACCGGGGCGTTCGATACGAACGGTGCGGCCACAGCGGCGCAGGCGGCAGCGATCGCGGCATCAAACCAACGCGCGTCGAACCTGTCCGACGTCGCCAGTCCGGCGACGGCACTGGCGAACCTGTCCGGGGCGACGCTCGCGTCCATGGCGCAGATCAAGGGCGCCCGGGTGTATGTCGAGGACTCCGGCGCGAAGGGGGATGCGAAGGTCATCTACGACGGTGCTATTACCACCGCCACCGCGACGTTCACGAGTGCCACCGCAGTATTCATATCCGGGGACGTCGGGAAGGCCATCACCGTCGCCGGGGCGGGTGCGGCCGCCGCGCAGCTGACAACCACGATCACCGGATTCACCAACTCATCCACCGTCACATTGGCCACGACAGCGGGTACGACTGTCTCCGGTGCCCGGACCGTGTACGGCACGGACGACACCGCCGCCATCAAGGCCGCACTGGCGACTGCTGTTACGAACTGTCAGACGGCCGGCACGTTCCGGGCTGACGTGTGGTTCCAGTCGAAGCTGTACTTCTGCAACGGCCCGTTGACGAAGGGCGACGCCGCGTCGCTGGGTAACGCCATCATCCCGCTACCGCTGGTCATCTCGACCGTCCACAAGGTCACCCTCGTCCTGCACGGCCTGTCCTCCGCCGCGTACTCGCATTGGAACCAGACCGTTCCGCAACACGACGGCACCACGATCCTGACCACACTGACGGGGCAGACCACCGACGGCACCTGGGGTGACCCGTCCATCATTGGCGGCCCGGGACCCAACTACAACGGCGGTGTCGGCTCGAATGACAAGTTCTCGAACATCCTCGTCATCATCGACGGCATCACCGTGTCCGCCCCGCAGAACCCGTCGTTCGTCGGTTTCGACTTCCGGCAGTGCGCCTCGGCAATGGTCCGGGAAGCGAAAGCGATAGCGTTTATCCCCGTCGTCGCCACCGCCCCCAACCTGACCACCACGCCGACGAACTCCCTCAGCCTCGGTCTGGCGATGCCGAAGAACTCCAACAACGACATATCCCTGGTCGAGTCGTTCACCTGTGAAGGCTTCTACTACGGCATCTCGATCAACGAGCATTTCAACGCCGACCGGCTCGGCTTCCTGTACGTCAATACCGGCGTGTTCATCGGCGTCCCCGGTGCCGCGATCCACGGCGCGAGCATCCGGTACATCGGCCTGGAATACTACAAAACCGGGATCGAAGTCGTCGGGTCGGCGAGCAGCTCATTCCCGATCTTCGTCGGCCTGTTCGACAATGAACAGCTGATAGCCGGCGGATCCGGGCACCTGAAAGACAACAACTCGTCCCTGTACGGCGAGATCGGGTGGGCGTCCTACGACCTCACCGACCCGACCATCGTCGGCGGCCTGAACGTCAACTTCAAAAACTACCGCCGCCCAACCGGCCCCATGACCGCCCCGACCGTCCCCGCCACCACGGTCGCATTCACCAACACCTACCGCCGGACCGCGGCCGTCGTCGTGGCCGGCGGCACCATGACCGCCAACACGAAGATCGACGCCACCGATCAACTCGTCCAGGCCGGCACGTTCATCGTCCCCGGCGGCCACACCATCACCCTCACCTACTCCGCGGCCCCGTCGTGGGCGTGGACGTTGCTGCCATGACCATCACTGCCGCCTATCCCGGCATCGCCATGCCAGGGCTCGCGCTGCCGGGCAGCACCGTCGTGTCACTGGAAGCCGTCCCGGTGACGAACATCCTGGTGAAACCCAACGGATCACCCGATGTCGGCCTGACCGTCTACGCCCAACTGGTCAGCTCGAACCCGTGGCTGCCTGATGGCCGGGAGATCGTCAACTGGGCCACCGCCGTCACCGACTCCACCGGCCTGTGGATCTTGAACCTGTACCCGACCGGTGGCCTCGCCGCCGGTTCGTACTACCGGATCCGGGAAGGCGCGAGCACCTGGACCATCCAAGTCCCCGACGGCGGCGGGAACCTGCACGACCTGCTCTATACGCCATGACCGCGACCGTCATCACCGAACCCACCGACGCTGCGGTGCAGGCCGGCATCAAGGCATGGCTCGCGGACAAGACCGCGGCCGGGATGATGCGCACCGACCTGGTATTCGACTTCACCGGCACCGCGAAACTCCTCACCTCGCTCCTCCCACCCGACACCGGGCAGCTGCAGGGCGTGCGGTGGCGGGGCGGCCGGAAACGCGGCACCATCCTGCAATGGGCCTCGACCGAGCCGATGCTGGCCGCGCGGGGGCAGCTGCGTAATTTCGAGTTCGCGGACCTGACGTTCCAGTCCGCGACCCCGAACGCCGGCGGCCTGTACTTCCTCTCCTCCGTCGCAGCATCCAACCAGGACGGACTCTTCAAGCGGTGCGAATGGATGGGCTCGTGGGCATACGGCGTCGGCCTCAACGGCCCGGCCACGGCGAACCTCAACTCCGAGATCGCCTTCGACCAGCCGGCGTTGAGCAACGACGCGAGTTTCTCGAACGCATGGCTGTGGTCCGGGATGACACCCGGCCATCCGCAAGAGGACCAGGCGGTCAATTTTTCGATCCGGAACTCGAAGCTCGAGGGTAGCCACGGCACGTATCTCCGGTTCGACTACGGCGGCTGCGTCACGATCGACGGTTTCAACTCCTGGCTACACACCGGCCAGTCCAACGACGGTGTCCCGGCCGGCACCATGGTCGTGCTTGGGCCGGGACCGCACGCCGACGGTGTGCAGATGTTCCATGCGACCGGGGTCCGCGCCGAGCTCCGCTCGAAGGACTCCCGCCTGATCGACTGCAGCTGGGGAGCGGCCGGGCATGTCGTCTGGGACGGGCTGTCCGACACGGCGAACGCGTTCAAGGTCGGCAACGGGCAGACCGCTACCTACCGCGGCCCGGCCCGCATTGCCTACCGAGACTGCGAGCTCGGCGGCTGGCACGGTGTCACCGGGATAGCGCCGCTGCAGGTCTCCTACGACAGCTGCAGCTCGAAGTTCGGCAATCCCTTTCGGGCGACCGGGCTCACCGGTAACGGCCAACTCCGTTATGACACTGCGGCGGTCCCGCTCGTCACTGCTCGCTAGATCCGCACATACCGCACGGACACCCCGGCGGCGCTCTCTCGTTTCCTCGTCGATGAGAGCGCCGTCGGGGCTATTTTTGCGTCCTGATGCCGAGCTGCCGGCGGAGGTCATCGAGATCCCACCGGTACTGGCCGCCCGGCGTGATGTAGGCCGGCGTCACCTTGCCCTCGCGCGCCCACACGCCGAGCGTCGTCTTTCCTATCCCTAGCGCCTTGGCCGCGACGGGCGTGGAGACGTACTCGGGCGACATGCCCGTCATGATCACATCCGGAACGGATCATCAGGAGCGAAACAGACCCGTCTGTCCCGACAGTCCCAAAAGGCTTGACGGTCCCAACGGTCCCGATCGGTGCTACGCTGGCCGCTCTCTGTTCCTACTCAGACACGGGTAGTGATCATGTCTCGGCCAGTGCATTGCCAGTCGTACCCGGCGCCGTGCCCGAAACTCGCCGCCTACGAGGTGACCCGCAAGGACGGCCTACCGCCGCGCTACTACTGCCGCTGGCATCTGCACACCGGCAGCGCCGTCGCGATCAAGAAAGTCGCCTAGAGCCAGCCGTGCCGCGCGATGACCACCCGGGCCGCGCGGCACGGCTCTACGATCGGGGGATGGGCATGACCAAGGAGCGCAAGGAGATCCGGCAGACCTGCGGACGGTGCAAGGGCGGCGGCCTGATCTGGGTCGATCGCCAGTATAAGACGAAGGACAAGAACGGCAAGACGATCATCACGACCAAGAAGGATTCGCAGCTCTGCAACTCGTGCGGCGGCGTCGGCTACCACAAGCGTTACGTCTGAGGCTTGCCGTTCACCGGCATCCAGCCCTCGCCTGCACAGTCCTTGCACCGCTTCGAGGTGTATGCGGTCGAGCCGTTGCCGTCGTGATCGACGTACATCGTGGGCGCCGGCGCCATCCCGGTACCCCTGCATGTCGGACACATGACGTTCCAGGTTGCGGCGGCCTTCTCCATGGATGTCATCGTGCCACGAACCCGGACGCGTGGCAGCGCGAGCAGACCTGCCGCACCGACTCGGTGATGGTCTTGCCGTCCTTGATCCGCTTCTTGAACTTCATCGTGTGGCCCTGACCGCTGCATGCTGGGCAGGGCTTCGTGAGGCCCTTGCCGCTGTCGTGCGCCGGCCCGTGGCTGCCGCTGATCCCGCCGCCCTTGCGTTTGAACGGGGACATGTCGTTCACCTTCCTCTATATGGAGCTATCCCGCACCCCCGTGGAGTGCGGGACAGCGGCCCGGGTCTAGCAGTGAATGATTACGTCGCCCTGATGGCACAGGATGACGACCTGGTCGCCGGTCTCCAGGACGTGGAACCCGCGCACGCGGGCTTCCTCCATGACCACCTCGAGCGACGCGTACTGATCGACGTCGCGGCGAGCACGGCGAACCACGCCGCCAGCGTTGGCCTGATCTGCGCTGAAGATCTGCTGCACCCAGGCCGACGGTATGAGCACCCGCGCAGGCGCCTTAACAACTGCGGGGTCAGGCTTGATAAAGACCATGGTGATTATCCTTCCGTTGTGGGCTAGCGCGTGCCGGGGAACCGGCGGCAGCTTGCGGCATACCAGAGAGCTGACGCGCCGAGCCAGAAGGCGATGGCAACGACAAGGCCGGTGAACGCCGCCCGGGCGTAATGCGGATCCGAGCTGAACACGCGGACGATCTCCGCCTGCTGACCCCACGCCATGGCGAAGGCAGTCTCTATGGTCGCGAATAGCAGCGCCCAGGCGGACAGCAGCATGGCGACGATGGCGAGCAGCCGCAGGGTCACGATCGACCACCAGTTGATCGCCGGCCGCGCGTAGGCGGGCATCATGACGGCGGTCATTTCCAGGATCCGAGGAGCTCGCCGCCGTTGGACAGTGTCACGACGGCGCCCTTGGTCAGCGGCACATCGAAGGTCACGTTCCCGCGGATCTTCTGGCCAGCATGCAAGGTCCCCGATGACAGAGACGGCTCAAAGTCACCGCTGGTCGCGTTGCCGTCCATGACGGAGTATGCGGTGCCGTCAGCCTCCTGGACCCCGAAGTCCCACTCGTTGTAGTCGTAGCTGCCGCCCTGCACCGCGACCGTGACGTTGATCGTCAGGAAGCGCCCGTTCTTCGGGCGGTTCGACGAGTCCATGAACGTCGGATCCCAGTCGGCCGGGTAGAGGTGCGATGCGACGCTGTTCACCTTCACGTCCACGTTCAGGGCCGAGTCCTCGCTCGAGGTGATGTTGACCGTCGAGCCGATCGCGACATTGATCGCGGACGGGTCGGCGCCGGACGTCGGCGTGTCGGTCGGGGTCTGGTCGACCTTGCTGTCGCCGCTGGGAGTGGTTGGGTCCTGCGCGATCGAGTCCCCGGCCGGCGCCGAGCTCGCGACGGCTGCCGTCTTGTGGTGGTGAGAGCCTCCGGCCGCGGCACCGATACCGCCGATGACGACGGCTGCGGCGACGCAGGACAGGAAGATGGTTCGACCGCGGTGGCCCTGTTTCGGCGGTGGCTGGGTCAGCGCGACTGGCCCGAATCGGGCGCGGTACCAGCGGTCGTAGGCTTCTGTCCCGTACTCGGGCATCGGCTCGTTCGGATCGGTCATGATGGTCCCCCTGAAGTAGATGGCTGAAAGTGTGGGCGCGCTCACGGCGCGCTGTGGTCGATCGGTGAGGGTTGCGCTACTCGCCGTGCTGATCCGGCTGTTCGGGTGCGTTGGTAACGGTCGCGTTCACAGCTCGTCGCTCTCGTGCTCGAGGCGGAATTCCTCGGCCTCGGCGAGAGACTCGAACTCGAATCCGGCACGCTGCCAGATCCACGGATGCGACGTCACCACGTTGTGCTGTGTCGGACTCCAGTCCTGCCGAGTGCCGCGCACCTTGACGATCTCGTCCACCCGGCGCGCCTGCTCGGTGGCTTCCTCGTGCGCCTTGACGCATGCGGGACAGAGGCCGGACTGGAGTCGGGCGAGTCGGCTACCGCATTTGTGGCAGCCGCCCCACACCTGGACGCGGCCGACCGCCTCGGCAATGAGGCGCAGCGGGTTCACCGGGAGCCTTGGGGCGGATCGGTGTTCAGCGCCTTGCGAGCCGCGCGGGCTGTCCGGTTGGCGTCCTGCGCCGCATAGGACCGCTGGATGTAGCGGGCGTTGCGGCCCAG
>Ga0137413_10000064_pt1 | contig 24561 bp, 28 predicted proteins | sample CZODoug2_1_16fun_FD_108280 | JGI IMG/M metagenome (GOLD analysis project Ga0137413, IMG submission 108280) | Vadose zone soil fungal communities from Angelo Coast Range Reserve, California, USA - CZODoug2_1_16fungal (Illumina Assembly) | ecosystem: Environmental > Terrestrial > Soil > Vadose... | reverse complement strand
CCCGCCGTGGCCTCCGTGGTGGTCGGGATGCGCACCGCCGAGCACAGCGGGACGAACGTCCGCTGGGCCACCGCGCCGATCCCGGACGAGATCTGGCCCGCCGTCGACGCCGCCGTCCAAGAGCCAGCCGACGCCGAGGCCACCTGACCGCCCCGGCCCCGCCCCCGCCGCTCCCAGTCCCACTTGTCGCGCCAATTTCCAACGACAAGTGCCACTTGCCGCGTGAATTTCCAGCGACAAGTCGCCTAGAGCCCGAGCGCCTGGATCGCGTTTTGCTTGAGGATTTTGGGGCGGACGTGGTCTTTGATCTCTAGCTTGGCGAAGTCGGTTAGCCAGCGGTCCGGGGTGATCAGCGGGTAGTCCGAGCCGAACAGCACCTTGTCCTGCAGCAGCGTGTTCGCGTACCGGACCAGCTGCGGCGGGAAGTACTTCGGTGACCACCCGGACAGGTCGATGTAGACCTTCGGCTTGTGCGTGGCGACCGCGAGTGCCTCGTCCTGCCAGGGAAACGACGGGTGCGCCATGATGATGGTCAGCTCCGGGAAGTCCACCGCGACGTCATCCAGCAACATGGGATTGGACAGGCTCAGCCGGATCCCGCCGCCGCCCGGCATGCCCGCCCCGATGCCGGTCTGCCCGGTGTGGAACAGGGCCGGTACGCCCAGCTCCTGGGCCACCTCCAGCAGCGGGTACGCGGAACGGTCGTTCGGTGCGAAGCCTTGCAGCGACGGGTGGAACTTGATGCCGCGCACCCCGCGCCGCTCCACCAGTTCGCGGAAGGCGCGGGCCCCGGCATGCCCCTTCGCCGGGTCCACGCTGGCGAACGGGATGAGCACGTCGGGGTGCTCGGCGGCGGCATCCGCGATCTCCTCGTTGGAGATCGCCGAGTGCCCGGTGGCCGCCTCGGTGTCCACCGTGAAGACCACCACGGCCATCCGGCGTTCTCGGTAGTAGGCCACCGTCTCGGCGATGGTCGGGGCGCGGTGCTCGGCCCCGAAGTACTTCGACGACGCCTCGATGTAAGCGTCCGGCAGTGACTCGTGACCGTGCGCGTCGACCTCGACGTGCGCGTGCACGTCAATGGCCTCCAGGGTGTCCAGGTCCAGCGCGGTCATGAGTTGACCTCCTCGAGGTGGGTTCAACTCATTGTTGTCAACAATCATTGTTACTGTCAATCGTTGTGCTCACGCAGTAGGCTGCTGTGACCGTTCAGCGGAAGGAGGAGCCATCAGCGCGAGTAGCCGTGACCGGCTGTCCCCGGGTCTGGCTCCACAGCCGCCCTCAGGCTTGCCCTCGGAGCTGGCCGACGGGCTCGGGTATCTGTTGGCCAGGGCCGGCGGGCAGGCGATCCGCGAGCTGAACCGGGAGTTGGCGCCGCTGGGCATGCGGGCTCGACATCACAGCGTACTGGCCGTGGCGGCGGACGCCGGCGGGCGGTCGCAGCGGGAGCTGGGCGAGCTGTTGGGTATCGATCCGAGCGCCGTGGTTGCTCTGGTCGACGACCTCGAGCGGGACGGTCTGCTACGCCGTGATCCACACCCCGTGGACCGGCGGACCCGGCTGATCGTGGCTACCGACGCCGGTCGGGAGCGGCTGGCCCGAACCCGCGAATTGGCCCGCGCGGTGGACGCCGAGTTGCTCGCCGAGTTCACCGAGCCGGAGCGCGAGGCCGTGGTGCGGCTGCTCCGGCGCATCACCGGGGGCTGAGCGTTCGCCTGCCTGCGTGACACGAATAGGCGTGGCGATTAACTCGACAGATGCGGGCCTGCTCTCAGCGTTACCTTCGACTGCCCTAAGGGTTCGGTGGTTACCCTTTTGAGTAGCTCAACCGGTTCTCGCCGTGTCGCAACGTGACATGGCGTCGCGAGTGAATCGGTTATGCGGCGTGCGAGGGGAGCAGCGGTGTCCACTGACGTGGCCAAAGGCGGCGGTTCAGGCCCACACACTCAACACAATTGGGTGCGCGGTCTCATTGTCGCCGGCATCGCCCTCTGTAGCACATTGAGCGCCGTCCTGCTTCTGCAGTTGGGGCGAATTGGCGCCATTTCGGGGGGACGTCCCGCTCGGCGGCTCTACCCCGGTGACGGACCCGTGTGGCTGCACGTGCTGATCAACCACGTCACGGTTAACGGGATCTCCCGCTCCGGCGACACGCTGGCCCCGCTGCTGTTGCTAGCGCTGGCCACGTGGCTATCAGCGCGGTGGCGGCGATGGGCGCCTCTGGTGAGCGTCCTCGCGGCATTGGCGCTGGTCGTGGTGGTGTTGTTCACCGGCAAGGGGTTCCTCGGGCGGGTGCTGGGGGAGAGCGCGCTCACCTGGAGTCCGTCGGTGGTATCCGGTCCGGCGACCGCTGTGGTGGTCGCGGGAGGAATGGCCGCGTGGTTGTTGCGCGGGTATTTCGGGCGAGCCCTGGGCGGGCTGGCGGCGGCGGTCGCGCTGGTCATTGGTGCTACTCAGCTTTATCTGGGCCATCGGATCGACGCGGTATTTCTCAGTTGGCTAGCTGGTCTGGCGATTCTCGGAGTGGTACTCGGCGGCTGCCGCCGGCGGTGCGCGCGGGCATGATGACTGCCTCGCTCATTGCCGTTACTTGGCCTGCCGCGGTTCCGGTAACGACGACGAGGCCAATGCCGGGGACTGCCCCGAGCCAAGGTTCTCCGCCTTGGCGGCGATCCAGTACAGCTCGCATGGCCACTGCGTGTCATCGCGGCACTCACTGCAGTGTCCGGCGGAATCCGGAACGTGGTCGGCTTGGACACGCTGACGCAGGTCTGGCATTCGAGCGAGCATTGTGGCCATCAACATGGTGAGCCCGTGCCTTCCGGTTGAGGGTGTGAAGCGTGTTGCTTTTGGTGCTCAACACCTCATTGGGTATGGAGTGACGGTTTCGTCCTCAAAATGTGTCGGAGAGTCGATGAACGGTCAGCGCCGGCGGGTGAGCGGTTAGCTGATCACACTCACGAGGGTGATCAGTGATTACGCAGTGCGATAATCGGCATCACGCTATGTCGCGAAGATCAGCTGCCGGTAGGCCCGGGAAGATCAGCTGCTGGTGCCAGGGAAGATCAGCTGGCGGCGCGCAGGTAGCGGCGGAACTGGTCGATCGCCGCGTGGATGGCGGCCACCTCCGCGTCGCCGGCGCCGGACCGGCGCAACTGCGCGCAGTAGCTGTCCTCGGTGTGGTCGCCGCCGCGCTCACGTTGCGCTTGCTGCCAGCGGAGGAACCGCTCAATCGTGGTGGAGGAGTGGCAGCGACCGGGCAACGGCGCGCGCTGGCGGGCGAGCCACACGATGAAGCTGGCAATCGTCGCTTCCAGGGCAGCCGATCCGACACGGTTCGTCATCATCACTCCAGCCAGGCACGCCGCCACCGACAGAATAACTGCCGAAGTGGAAGGAATGACCCGGTTTACCCGGGTGGCAGCCGCGGGTCTCAGTTACCGGGGTCCGCCTGGTGACGGAGCGGCCGCGGCCGACGGTGCCCAGTGCTTCGGCCGGAGTAGCGCGGGAGGTAACTGTGTGCCGACATTGCCCCGTGCCGCGTTGACCTGGAACTGGGTGAGAAAGATGCTCTCGCCGAGCCGCGCGTCGGACAGGTCGGTGCCACGGCAGTCGGCTCCGATCAGGTCGGCCATCCGCAGGTCCGCGCCGGAGAGGTCCGCGCCGATGAGGTACGCCCCGCGCAGGTTCGCCCCGCGCAGGTCGGCGCCCCGCAGGTTCTTTCCGATCAGGTCCGCGCCCCGACGCTCGATCCGCCGGCCCGGGGCTTCGGCCCGCACCAGTTCGCTGGTCCGCAACAGCAGCGCGTTCACCTCGTCGCGGTGCCCGGCCACGTCCAGCTCCGGCAACACCTCGGCCCCGAGCTCGGTGAGCAGGGCGGTCTGCTCGAGGGCCCGCTGAAGCTCGCCGTGCACCGGGCGAGCCGGCCGCAGGGTGAGCGCTTCGGTGAGGTACCAGAGCAGCTCGTGCAGGTGCCGCACGATGCCGAAGGTGGCGAACATGGATTCGGCGAGCTGAGGGCTCCGCCGCCAGTCCTGGCCGCCGAAGGTGACCTGGACGACCTTCTGTCCGGCGCCGAAGCAGTCGTACACCGTGCAGCCCGGGAATCCGCGACCCCGCAGATCGTCGTGGATCCCGCAGGCAAAGTCCTGGCGCAGATGCTGACAGGGCTCCCCGGCGGCCTTGTTGACGGCGAAGTCGGTCGACGCCGTGAAGCTCGGCGCCACACAGCACAGCCCGGCACAGTGAGCGCAGTCGGCGCGCAGGCCTGGCCGTTCGTCTGCCGCCTGTCGCGGGGATTCCTCTGTCACGGGGTGGCTCTTACTCCGTCTCGAAGGTGACCGCGAACTTGAACCTGTCGCCTCGGTAGTGGATCGAGGCGATGTCGATGACGCGGCCTGCCACGTCCCGGGTGATGCCCACGCAGTACAGCACGGGGCTGCCCAGCGGAATGTCCAGCAGATCGGCGATGTCAGGTGCCGGCAGTTTCGCCTCGGCGGTGTCCTCGACAAGGCCGATTCGCACGCCGATCCGGTCCCGCAGGACGGCGGTCATCGGTAGATGTCGCAGATCCTCGAGGTCGATCTTCGCGGCGATGTCGTTGACCACGAAGTTCTCCGCGTAACTGGTGATTTCGCCGGTTTCCCGGCGGAGCCGCCGAAACCGGGTGACCTCGCTCGTGTCGGGGAAGTGCGACGCGAATTCAGCCGGCGCCGCAACCGGGTCCGCGCCAAGGACTTGGACGTCATCGCTGGCTTGCTGGGAGACGACCGCGTCCACCGAGCCGAGTAGTCGCAGGGGTCGACTGCTCACGGTTTCGTTGACGAACGTGCCGCGCCGGCGGTGCCGGGTGATCAGATCGTCGTCTTCGAGTTCGCGGAGCGCCTGCCGCATCGTCATGACACTGATGCCGTAGTGCGTGGCGAGGTCCTCCTCAATGGGCAACCGAGTCGGGTCGCCCTGACGCCGGGCCAGGATGCACGCCCTGAGGTGCTGCGCGACCTGGTACCAGAGGGGCAGCTTTCGGTTGAGCGTGAGTGGTGGCGGCCTGAGCGTCAGTTCCGTGCTTTCGTCCATCTCCCTGCCTGACTATCTGAGCGGCTGGCTTGCGTCCGAACCGCCTTGGTCAATCATCTAGAGGACCGTAGTATTCAGCGTTACTAGGTGTCAACGGCCTGGTCAACACATCGACGCTGACCCGAGCATGGTGGACGGGCCAGACCGGCGAGTAGCAGCCACCGCGTCGGGCTAGCGTCCCGGTGCGGTGGCCCGTACTGCTCTACCGCGAGCTGCTCGGCCGGCTGCCCGGCGTCCGGACCTCGAACATCACGCAGCCGGAGTCCGTGCGGTAGGGCCCGTGCGGCATGCCGGGCTTGCGCGACGCGTAGTGGCCCGGGCCGAAGGTCCTGCCCAGCGTCAGGTCGGTCAGGTCGCCGGAGAGCAGGTAGACCTCCTCGTGGAAGTCGTGGGTGATCACCCCGGCGGCCGACGTGTCGAGGCCCGGCAACCACCGCGTCATCCGGGTCAGGGTGGGGCCCTCGCCCCGGCTCAGCACCCGCTCCGCCACGCCCTCGCCGGCTGGCGTCCAGGGCAGGTCGGCGACGGGGAAGAACTCGAACTCCTCGCGCATCGCTCCGCTCAGCTCCGATGTTGGCTCAGCTCAGCTCGGGAGGCGAGCGTAGCCCCGGGAAGTTCCCGGCAACCTACTGCGGTCGACCCGGCGGCATCATGACCACCACTTCGCCACCAGAGGTTGACAGCGGCGCGCCAGAACCGTGACGGACCCGTGGCATCTAGTTGAGCAGAGCGCGCTTTAGGGTTGCCGCTGCCAACTCCGCGGCGACGTCGGCGGGCGTGGGCAGCGCGGCGATTTGCGCGGCGATCACTTGTGCACTGGCTCGGAAGGCCGGCTCGGTCAGCACGGTGGTCGCCGCCTCGGTCACGGCCTCCGGGGTGGCTGTGCCCGGCAGCAGCGCGAGTCCGGCGCCTGATGCGACCACTCGGTCGGCCTGGATGAAGTGGTCGGCTCCCTGCGGAACGACGGCAAGCGGGATACCCGCGGCAAGTGCGCCGAGCGTGGTCCCAGCGCCGCCATGTGTGATCACCAGGTCGACCCCACGCAGCAAGCGGTCCAGCGGGGTGAAGCCGGCGAAGGTCACTCGCTCGTGGTCGACATCAAAATCGGCGGCCGACGCGGTGAAACCCAGGGTGACCAGCAGGTCGACGTCTGCCGCGGACAGTGCCCGCAGGATCGGGCTGAGCAGTTGAGGCGAGGAGAACTCGGTGCCGAAGCTCACCAGCACCCGTGGCCGGGCCCGCCGCGCCCGCCCGGCGGGTGCGAGCTCCGGCAACTCGTCCCAGGGCTGGCGGTGAGCCTCCGGACGTAGCGGCATCCGCTCCGGCGGCGCCTGCCACCCCATCGGCTGGAGCGCGGCCGGGCAGGTGTCCAGAAGCCAGGCGGCAGAACGCCGTGTCAGGCCACGATCCGCATAGCGGCGGTCGGCCACCGCGGCGATGGAGGCGGCGTATTCAGGCGGGTGGGCGGGCCCCAAGGCCAGGGTGGCCACCGGAACATCGAGCGTGGCCGCGACAAGCGGACCTACGTAGTCGTGAATCTCACTGACCAACAGATCCGGTCGCCAGCGTCCGGCCGCGGTCAATGTCTCCGCCGCGGCGAGGTCGATAGCGGCGCCGCCGAACAGCTCGGCGACCGTCTCCGGGAGGGGTGTCGTCGGGTCCGCGCCCGTCCGGCGGCCCGCCTCGGCGAGCAGCACGTGCATGGTCGGGCCCGCGGACAGCAGTTCGATGCCCTCTGGGGCGAGTACTGGCCCGAACACTCCGGCCGTTACCACAGCCACGTCGTCACCACGCTCACCGAACGCCCTGGCGAGTGGCAGCAGTGGGAGCAGGTGGCCGTGGGCGGGGGTGGTGGAGAAGAGGACCCTCATGTTGAGACCGTTCCACGAGAATGTTGACCACTGGTTGACGGGCGATTGATGTCTGGCCGATGGCCTGGTCAGCCGCCGCTGAGCGCGGCGGCACGCGCTCCGTCCGGCCGGTGAACTAAAGACATGCACTGATGGCATGCATTGCATGCAACGTATACAATCAACTTAGATCTCACAGTCGGCCGCGATGTCGCGCCCCATCGGGAGGGAGTCACCGAAATGGCCGGTCAGTACCTGACGGAGCTCTACCGCGTCCCCACCTCAGGCGCGCGGGCGGCGGAGCCGTTCGAGGTGAACGGGGCGACGTTCCTGGCCATCCCGCAGCTGGCGATGGACATTTCGGGGACTCCGGCGCACATGCAGTCAGGGGGTAGCGAGACGGATCTGCTTGTGCTGCGGGTTACCGGGGACGGGGCCGAGGAGTTTCAGCGGCTGCGCGTGCCCGGGGGTGTGGACGCGGAGTTCTTCCGCATCGGCGACCAGGGGTTTTTGGCTACCGCAAGTATCCGCTCCGGTTGCGGGCCGTACCGGTTCGCCGCCGAGCAGCAGATCTTCACCTGGGACGGGGCCAGATTCGTCTCGTTCCAGTCGATTCACGGGTACGCCGGCAAGCAGTGGCGGCACATCCCGATCGGGCACCGACATTTCCTCGGTCTGGCCCAGGGCGTGGCGCTTCCTGGGGTGGCGGCGGCGGACAATCTGCCGTCACGGATCTTCGAATGGGACGGCCAGGCGTTCGCCCCGTTCCAGGACATCCCGTCCCAGTGGGCCTATAACTGGCATACGTTCACCGTCGGCGGCGAGCGGTTCTTGGCCCACGCCGACAATGTGGTGCCGTCCATGCTGTTCCGTTGGAACGGGTGCACGTTCGTCGAGCATCAGGAGCTGGCCGACCGCTCCGGCCGGGCGTTTGTCGATTTCGAGGCCGACGGGGAGCATTTCCTGCTGGTCGGCCGATTGCACAGCGAGTCGGAGCTGCTGCGCTGGGACGGCGAGCGCTACGTGCCGCACCAGAAGCTGGCCGAGCTGGGTGCGCGGGAGTTTGCTGTCATCCGGGGCGAGCGGGGGCTCTACGTGATCCGGGTGAACTTCATCCTCGGCACCCCGGACGCGCCGAAGACCGCGCTGACCTCCCAGCTCTATCGGTGGGAGCATGGCGCGCTGGCGGTGGTTGAGGAGTTCCTGACCACTGGCGGCGCCGATGTGGCCGTGTTCGCTGACGCGGACGGCCCGCTGGTCGCCGTGTGCAACGGCCTGAGCGAGGACGTGCGGTTCGCCGCGCACACCACGATCTATCGGTTCACCGGTTGAACCAGACGTGGCCGTCTACTGCCTCGAGGCGCAGGACTACGAAGGTGGCCCAAACCGGCGGATTCGCGTGGTCTCGACCTCAGGCAGGGTGTCCACGACGCTGCGGAGGTGGCGGCGCATGGCGGCCTCGGCGGCGTCGGCTTCACCGGCACAGAGTGCCTCGATGATCGCGAGGTGCTGGGGCAGCGACACGGACGCCCGGCCCGGGTGCATGGCCAGTCGGAACTGGTGACGGACGTTTTGTCCGCGCAGTCGTTCGAGGATGGAACGGGCCGTGGTCTGCCCTGCCAGGATGCGCACCAGGGTGTGGAGCTGTTTGTTCAGCTCGGAGTAGCCGAGCAGGTCGCCGGCGGCGATGGCGGCCCGCATGGCGGAGCCGATGGCCCGCAGCCGATCGCGGTCGTCGTCGGTGAGCCGCTCGGCGGCCTTGGCGGCACACAGCCCCTCGAGGACCATTCGGACTTCGGTGATCTCGATGGCCTCGGTGAGCGAGACCGCGCGCACCCGGGCTCCTCGGTTCTGCACCCGTTCGACCAGGCCTTCGCTGGCCAGCTCGACCAACGCGGTGCGCACGCTCGCGCGGCTGGCCGCGAAGCGCTCGGACAGGTCAGCCTCGACGAGCCGCTGATTGGGGACGAACTCGCTATTGGCGATGGCCGCGCGGATGGCGTCGACGACAGGTACTGCTTGTTCAGGCCCGGTTCCGGGTTCGGCCTCGTCCGGGCCTGAACTCATTGTCGCCACGGCTCAGGCCCCTACCGGTCGTGCCTGGGCGGCTTGTTGGAGCCGGGCCCGTCGGGTGCTCGGGCCGAAGAGGGCCAGGGCGAGCGCACCGACTAGCCAGGTACCCGCGATGAAGATGAACACGCTCTGGTAGCCGGTGTGGTTGTAGAGACCCGCGATGATCAACGGTCCGAGCGCGTTCGACAAGCGGCCCAGTCCGTAGGAGACGCCGGTACCCAGCGAGCGGCCGTGGGTGTCGAACAGCTCGGGGGAGTAGGCGTAGGCCAGCGCGGTATAGCCGCGTTCGAACAGGTTCACCAGGAAGCCGAACACGACGATCAGGATCGGGTTGAAGGTCAGTCCGTAGAGCAGGCCGCAGACCGCGATCACCGCCCCGAAAGCCGCGAGGCACCACCTGCGCTCGAACCGGTCGGTGACCAGGGCCGCCAGGAACGAGCCGAGGGGTGCGCCGATCGTGGTGAGGGCCACGTAGAAGATCGACTTCTCCACGCTGAAGCCCTCTTTGGCCAGCAGGGTGGGCGCCCAGCTCGAGTAGCCGAAGAAGCCGATCGTCTGGGTCACCCAGAGCACGGTGAGCAGCAGGGTGGGAGCGAGGTACCTCTTCCGCAGCAGCAGGCGCAGCCGGGCCCTGGCGGGTGGCGTGTCGTGGACCGGAGCGGGGGCGGCCGGCTCGGGCAGCGGGCCCTTCTCGGCGGCGACCAGCTCCTCGATCTCGCGCAGCACTGCGTCGGCGCGCGCGTGGTCGCCTCGGCTCTCGTACCAGCGCGGCGACTCCTTCAGACGGCGGACGAACACCAGGAAGAAGATTCCGAGCGCGCCCCAGAGGTACACCAGCCGCCACGACCAGTCGGAGAGCGGGACGACCGCGCTGGCGATGAGGTTGGTGACCGGCGTGCCGCAGATGCCGATCACGATCGCGTAGGCCTGGTACTTGCCGCGGCGGGCGGCCGGATACAGCTCGCTGATGTAGACGACCGCGATGACCGTCATCGCGGCCAGCCCCGCGGAGGTCAGGAAGCGGCAGACGCCGAGCGATACGACGTCCCAGGAGAAGACGGACGCAAAGGAGAAGACGCTGAAGAACAGCGTGGTCAGCGTCAGGGCGTTCTTCCGGCCCCAGCGGTCGGCGATCCAGCCCGCCACCACCGAGCCGAGGAACATCCCCACGAACGACAGGGAGGTGACGTAGGCGATCTGGTTGATGGTGACGCCCCAGAGCGAGATCAGCCGGGGTGCGGTGACCGCGAAGCTGTTGATGTCCGCGAACTCGAAGAAATACGCGAAGGAGACGGCCACCAGGGTGACCTTGTGGAAGCGCGAGATCGGCAGCCTGTCGAGCCGGTTGGCCGCGTTCGAGTTCTGCATCTCAACGCCTTTGTCGGGTGGAACGTGCGGGAGTGGTCAGCTGGTCCTTGCCTCTACCGTCAGCTGCCTGCCCAAAATTGTCAACAATCGTGGCGCAACTTTCCGTGACAATCGCGTTGGTCGAGGCCATCGGGCTACGCCCAGCAATAGCCAGATCCGGTCGGGCTCGGTGATGTCAACCGTTGGTGGACCAACCTCCGTCGGAGGCGATGACCTGGCCGGTGATCCAGTCGGCTTCGTCGCTGATCAGCCAGGCGACGAGGCGAGCGGTGTCGGTGGGGGTGCTCCAGCGACCGCCTGGGTTCCGCGCGGCGACGGCGGACTTGGTCTCGGGGTTGGCATAGCCGGTGTCGTTGGGGCCTGGGTCGACGCAGTTGACCGTGATGGCGCGGGGTATGAGGTGCGCGGCAAGGCTGGGAGTGAGCTGGTGCAGGGCACCCTTCGTGGCGATGTAGGGCAGTTCGCCCGGCATGGCCGAGTGGTACTGACCGGAGGTGAATAGCACGATGCGGCCACCGGGGCGGCCGTCGTGCTGGGCGGCGAAGGCCTGTACCAGCAGGAGCGTCGCGCGAGTGTTGACCGCGTAGCTCAGGTCGATCTCGTCGACGGTCAGGTCCTCCAGAGCTTGGGCGCTGCTGCGGGCGTGGTTGGCGACGACGACGTCCAGGTGCCCGAAGGCGCGGCGGGCGGCGTCCACGAGCAGCGCGGGAGTAACGGGGTCGGCCAGGTCCGCGCTGATGTGCTCGACCCGCCCGCCCTGGCTGCGAAGCTCCTCGACCAGGGCCTCCGCACCACCGGGGTCGGCACCCCAGGGCTGCTCCGCATCGTGCGGGGACCAGGAGTGCAGCAGCACCGCGGCGCCATCAGCGACGAGTCGCCGGGCCACCCCGGCGCCGATGGCGATCCGCCGGCTGGCACCCGTGAGCAGGACGACCCGTCCCCTCGGGGGCGTGGATAACGTCATTCCCTCGCCGCGTCGAGGCCGACGGCGTCGGCCGCCGAGGCAAATCCGTCACGCGTCAGCAGCAATGCCAGTTCGCGGTTGACCCGGTTGGGCCAAGTCAGGCCGGCGTAGATGAAGCCGGTGTAGCCCTGCACGAGGGTGGCGCCTGCTTTGATTCGCTGGTACGCGTCTTCACCGGTGGTGATTCCGCCGACCGACACGATCACGTGTTCCGGGCCCAGCCGTGCCCGGAGCCGGCGCACGATGTCCAGCGCCGGGCGGTTGAGCGGGAGACCAGAAATTCCACCCGCGCCGATCGCGGCCAGAGTGCCTGGTGGGCTTGAGAGCCCCTCGCGTTCTGTCGTGGTGTTGGTCGCGACTACTCCGTCGAGGCCCAGCCGCGACACGAGGTCGGCGACCGCATCGACATCCTCCGAGGCCAGGTCCACGGTGATCTTCACTAGTAGCGGAACGCGTCGGGCGGGAACCAGACTGTCCAGCTCGGCGCGCACCGCCTTGAGTAGTGGCTCCAGCAACGTGACCTGCTGCAGTTCACGCAGCCCTGGGGTATTGGGCGAGCTGACATTCACCACCAGGTAGTCAGCGTATGGGCCGGTCAGCGCGGCGCTGAGGCGGTAGTCGGCCGCGGCGTCCCCGGCCGGGACGAGCTTGCTCTTGCCGATGTTCACTCCGACAACTGGACGATCGCGCCCGAGCGCCCGTAGCCGGGCAGCGACGTTCTGCGCGCCGGAGTTGTTGAAGCCCATCCGGTTAACCAGCGCACGGTCAGCCGGTAGCCGGAACAGTCGCGGTTTCGGGTTACCCGGCTGGGCCAGACCTGTGACCGTTCCGACTTCCACGTGTGCGAACCCCAGCCGGCCGAGCGCGACCGTGCCGAGGGCGTCCTTGTCAAACCCCGCGGCCAGACCCAGTGGGGACGGAAAGGTTACGCCGAACGCGCGGGTCCGCAGGACCGGGTCGTGCGGCCCGAGTCGCGCCGCGATCCGCGGCCCCAACAGCGGCGAGCCGACCACCAGGCGGATCAAACCGAAACCCAGCGTGTGCGCGAACTCAGCCGGGACTCGGCTCAGCACGAGCCGAAACAGCACGCGATACACACCATCACCACCATCGTCCTGGCTTGACATCAATGCAGGGAACGGGGCTGCCGCTCAGGCCCGAGCCCGCTCATAGACGCTAATGTGGCGCCGGCTGTCGGCGGTGTATGGCTCACCGTTCCACCCTCCCCATCTATCGCGCAGCCGAACGCCGGCGATGCGGGCCATGAGGTCGAACTCGGGCGGGTAAGCCAGCCGCAGCCTGATCGGGTGGAAGATGATTCCGTCGGTGCCAATCTGGACGTGGTTGTCGTCGAGGATCTGTGTTACCGGGTCGTACCGGCAGACCTCCAGCTTGACGTAGTCGGCCTTGAGATGCTCGACGTCGATGAACTGGTGGCCGGGGCGAGCCGGAGCGGTTGGTATCCGGCATTCGAGAACGAACACACCATCATCGGTCAGGTGGCGGGCGGCATTCTGGAAGCAGCGAACCTGGTCGTCCTGGGTGAGCAGGTTGCCGATTGTGTTGTACACCAGGTAGACCAGGCCGTAGGTGCGCCCGGTACTGGCCCGGGACATGTCACCAACGGTCACCTCGACCTGGTTCCCACCCGGCTTCTCCCGCATCCGGTCAATCATGTGCTCGGACAGCTCGATCCCGTCAACGCGCACGCCGGCTGCCCGCAGTGGCAGGGCGATACGGCCGGTGCCCACGGCGAACTCCAGCACGTCTCGGCCGTTGGCCAATCCGGCGAGAAACGCGACGGTCTGCTCCTCGTCTCCTCGGGTATTGACCGGGTCGTCGTAGCTCTTGGATACGTCATATCCGAAGCTCGACCCGGGATCGAAGTCCTCCATTCGTCGTCCTTCCTCAGCCAGCGATCAACAGATGCCAGGCCAGCCCCCGTCCGGGGACGTCCCGAACTGATCCAGCGGAACGCTAGTTACGCGCCGAGTTCGCGGCGACCGAGTTATCCGTGAATAGGGTCAGGCCGTCTCGTCGGCGAGCCAGCCGCTGACGGTGGCCATCACGTCGGCGTCGTAGTCCTTGTCGACGTCGCGGGCCAGGTCGGCGACGGTCACCTCGCGCAGTGCGTCGCGCCATGCCCGGTCGGCGCTGATCATGGCACGGTTGATGGCGCAGGGTTTGACGCAGGCCTCGGCCGGTGTGGCCATCGGTCCGCGCTGGCGGATCTCCGTGCAGGCGAACGTCGACTGGGTGCCATCGATTGCCTCGACGATGTCGAGGACTGTGATCTTGCTCGGCTCGCGGGTGAGGGCGTAGCCGCCGGAGTGGCCCTGCGTCGATCGCACAATGCCGGCACGGGACAGCGCCTGCATCTGCTTGGCCAGGTAAGTCGTCGAGACGTCATGGAACTCCGCCAGCCGCGCCACGGCAACCGGAGCGCTGTTCGCCGCCGACAGCACGACACAGCAGTGCAGCGCCCATTCCACGCCGCCGGACAACTTCATCGCGCCACTCTACTTGACTCGGACATGAAGTGTCCGTGTATGGTCTCGGACAACAGATGTCCGAGTTAGCGGACATCGAGGAACGGCGGGACGTGTCATGAAATTCGCAGTCATCGGCGGCACCGGTCTTATCGGGTCACAGGTCGTGCAGGACCTGAACGCGGCCGGGCACGAGGCGGTGCCGCATGGGTTGTCCACCGGGGTCGACGTGCTCACTGGCCAGGGCCTGGACGCGGCGTTGACCGGCGCCGACGTGGTCGTCAACCTGACCAACTCCCCGACCTTCGACGACGCCTCGCCGGCGTTCTTCCAGACCTCGATGGACAACCTGCTGGCCGCGGCTCAGCGGTCGGGCGCTGGGCACTTCGTGATCCTGTCCATCGTCGGCGTCGACCAGGTGCCCGAACTCGACTACTACCGGGCCAAGGCTCTCCAGGAAGACATCCTCAAAGCCGGCCCCGTGCCCTACTCCATCGTCCGCGCCACCCAGTTCATGGAGTTCATCGACGCCGTCATGTCCTGGACCGCCGACAACAACACCGTCCGCCTGCCCCGCACTCCCCTCCAGCCGATCGCCGCGGCGGACGTCGCCGCCACCGTCGCCAACGTTGCGGCCGGATCACCCCTGGGCGGCACCCTCGACGTGGGCGGGCCCGACGTGTACCCGCTGGACGAACTGGGCCGGATCACCCTCACCGCCAAGGGCGACAAGCGCTCGGTGACCACCGACGACACCGCCGGCATGTTCGCGGTCATCAACGGCGACGTCCTCACCGCCAAGAGCGGCGCCCGCATCGCCCCCACCCACTACACCGACTGGCTGAAGTAGGCCGCATGCCGCCGGTGCTGACAGCGGAAACGACCACAAAGGACGAAAAATCTTGAGCATCGAACATTCGCACCACCTCGAGAACCCGAATGCGACTACGCCGCCGCCGAGGGTGGAACTCATCTCGTCGGTGCCCGCGCCGCCGGTGCCGGACAACGCCGAGGCGATGACGATCCAGGTCACTCTGCCGCCGGGCAGCGAGGGCTCTCCGCCGCACCGCCACACCGGTCCGGCGTTCGGCTACGTGATTAAAGGCGAGATGATCTTCGAACTTGAAGGCGAACCACAGCGGGTCGTCAAGACCGGAGAGACATTCTGGGAACCGGGCGGGGACGTCATCCATTACCAGGACGGCAACAACCTCCCGGACGCCGAAAGCTCGTTCGTCGTCACGATGTTCGGTGTGGCCGGGCAGCCGATGCTCATCCCAGTGAGCGCGCAAGAACTCGAAGAACGACGGGACCGCCGGGCTCCCCGCACGCTCTAAAGGATGCCGTCGAGCCGCGGTGATGCACTCCCGCCGCCGTCCGTTAGCGCTTGACGTGTCAGGGTCCGCCCGCGGACCGCGCCCGTGACAATGCCTACTTCGCGGCGCGGGTGACCCGCCGAAAGATGCGGTGCAGCACGGGTTGGGAGAACCTGGCCGGCGCGAGGTGGGCCAGGGTGAGCGCAGCGTTCCACGCGTTGACCTGCTCCATAGCTTTGCCGCGGCTCGCCGCGCTAATCGCGACTTCGGCGACCTGGGTGGCGGGTGCGAGCAGGAACCGAGGTATGCGGAGGTCAACGCCTGCCAGCGCCGCCGCGTCGGTGTCAGTGGGGCCCGGTGACACCACCGTGACGCCCACTCCGGTGCCGCGTAGCTCGTAGCGCAGGGTGGCGCTGAGGTTGAGCACGAACGCCTTGCTGGCGCAGTAGGTCGCGACGCCAGGGCACGAGTAGTAGCCGAGTCCGGATGCCATGTTGAGAATGGTGCCCCCACCGTGGCGGGTCATCGCTGTCGCTGCCGCGTGGCAGAGTCGCAGCACGCTGACACAGTTCAGCTCAGCCTCGTAGTTGCGTTGCTGCACGGTGTGCGTGATCAGGTTGCCGGCCAGGCCACCGCCAGCGGAATTGACGAGGAGGTCGATGGCGTTTTGCTCAGCCCCGAGCCGAGCCTCGACCACGTCGCGCTGCGACTGGTCGGCCAGGTCGGCGGTGATGATCTCTGTCCGGATGTTGTGCTGTGTCTGGGTCGCGGCGGCGACCTCGGCCAGTTTCTCCGCGCGTCGGGCCACCAGGACCAGATTGACTCCGTCGGCGGCGAGTCGTTCGGCGATGGCTCGGCCGATTCCGCTCGATGCGCCGGTGACCAGGGCCCAGTCCCACTTGCGCGGCCGGTCAGACGTGTTCGCCGCGCCCCCTGCCTGCATTTGGCGCAGAGTAGTCAACCCGCCTGTCCCGCTACGGTCGGAGTGCTACGCAGACGTTGTGATGAGTTCGTCGGAGCGACCCGAGAGGCTGTCGGCATGGTGGATGGTTCCGATGTGTCGTTCCTCGCTGGCGTTGATCGATGGGTGGGTGTACTGGGCCGACTGCGCGACGTCGTGCGGCAGGAGGTCGTCGCCGCGCAGCTCGCCGAAGTGCTTGCCCGGCGCGGCTTACCAGACGCTCGTGTGCTGGACGTTGGGTGCGGCCAGGGCACCCAGTCACTCGCACTAGCTCGAGCTGGGCACCAGGTCACCGGCGTGGACGTATCCACGCAGCTGCTCGAGCGGTTCAACACGACGCTGGCGGGGGAGCCTGACGAGATTCGCGCCCGGGTCCGTCTGCTGCACGGCTCCGGCGAGACCGTTCCTGAGCTCGCACCGGGACCGTACGAGGTCATCCTGTGCCACGGGGTGTTGATGTATCTCGACGACATCACCCCGATGCTCTCCGCGCTATCCCGGGTCGCCGCAGAGGGTGCGACGTTGTCGCTGCTGGTTCGCAATGGGCTGGCCACCGCGATGCGCGAAGGGCTACGCGGGAACGCCGGGGAAGCGCTGAGCGCGTTCGACCGCCGCGACTATGTCAACCGCCTCGGCGTGGCAGCCCGCGCCCATACCCCCGGCGACCTACAGCAGGTTCTCGAACCCCTCGGCTGGGATCCAGAGCCGTGGTACGGCGTACGGGTGTTCTGCGATCACCGCGACGAAGACGCACCACCAGCCGAGGAGCTCGCACCGCTACTGGAAGCCGAGAAAGAGGCCGGACGTCGCGATCCCTATCGTCAGGTCGCCGCGCTTCTGCATCTGGTCTACACCCGCCCCTGAACGCGGGGGACTTCGTGACCACCGCGGCCCGGGTGGCTACCAGTGCAGCCAGCTGATGAGCTGTTGGCCCAGCAGCATTCCGAGCAGCCCGACCAGGGCAACCGGGGGCGGCGCGGGGGAGCGCACTTTGAGCAGCCCGTAGCCGATGCCGACCAGTACGCCGATTCCGAGGGATATCGCGAACTGCCATGCAGTAGTCATGTTTTTTTCCTTGTCCTGCTTACCGGGCCGCGGGTTGCTGTTGGCCGGGGCTCTGGGAAAGCGCCGGCACGAGACGCCGCGGGTCACGGCCGGATGACGACGCGGCCCGGCGTGTGGTTGGCCACCGCCTGATACGCGCGTTCGCTCTCGGCGAGCTCGAAGTGCCGGGCCACGGGCAGCGGGCGGAACGCGCCGGTTTCGAATCGAGGGGCGAGCAGCGTGAGCCGGGCGGCCGACGCGCTCGCATCCAGCTTGCCGCTGTCCGCCCCGAAGATGCTGAGCTCCCGGTGGTAGAAGTCCACCAGGTCGATCTCGACGGTCCGCGTGCCCACCGCGCTGATCACGACCAGTCTGCCCCGCCGGGCCAACGAGTCCAGCGCGGCCGGAGTGGTCACCCCGCCCACCGCGTCGTAAACCACCTCGGCCCCTCTGCCGCCAGTCAGCCGCCTGACCTCGGTCCCGATCGCCGGCGCCTCGGGATCGAGCAGGAGGAACTCGTCGATGACCGCCGCCGCCGGTGTGGTGGCTGGGGGCGCCACCAGGTCGACCCCGAGCACCCGTGCCCCGAGCGAGTGGGCGATCTGGGCCACCGCGCCGCCCACGCCACCGGACACCCCGAACACCACGATCGTCTCGCCCTTCTCCACCTTGGCGGCCTCGACCGCGCCGCGCCAAGCGACCACGAAGTTGACCCCGACCGCCGAGGCCTCATCGAAGCTGAGCGACTCCGGTTTACGGGCCAGCGCGCTCACCGGCACGCCCAGCAGCTCCGCATGCGAGCCGTCCAGGGTGAAGCCGATGTCCCCGCCGGTACCCCAGACCTCGACGCCGACCCACTCCGGAGGGCCCGCTACGACGACGCCGGCAAAGTCGCGCCCGGGCACCCTGGGCAGGATCGTCCAGTCCATAGCGCCGGCGACGTTCTTCACATCGGACGGGTTGACCGAAGCGGCTTTCACCGCGACCACCGCGTGGCCATCCGCCGCCACCGGATCAGGGACGTCCGCAACGTAGAGCACGTCGGGATTGCCGAACCGGTCGAAACGCAATGCGCGCACCGGATGCCTCCTTGGGCTGATTGTTTCTCTGTCGATTGCTCGTGCACTTCGATGCTGCCTCCGGCTGGTCATCTCGTCCAACGAATCTTTGCGATGATCAATATCTCGATCTGAGATGATGGATGTCATGGAGCTTCGCCACCTGGAGTACTTCGTCGCGGTCGCCGACGAGCTGAGCTTCTCCCGAGGAGCGCGGCGGGTCCACGTCGTGCAGTCGGCCGTCTCAACCGCGGTGGCCAAGCTGGAGCGAGAGCTCGACATTCTGCTGCTGGACCGCTCGAAACCGCGGGTCGGCCTGACCCCCGCCGGAGCAGCCTTCCTGGCCGAGGCCCGGGCCACGCTGAATGCGGCGCGCCGAGCCAAGGAGTCGGTCATCGAGTTTCACGGCCAGCTCAGCGGCAGCGTCGACGTGGGAACCATGATGTCCTCCGGCCCGATCGACCTGCCCGAGGCGCTCGGACGATTCCACCGGGCCCACCCCCTCGTTTCGGTGCGGCTGCGGCAGAACGTGTCCGGTTCGTCGGGGCATCTCGCCGCGATCGCCGACGGCTCCCTGGATATCGCGATGGTTGCGGTGGGGGGCAAGCCGCCGGCGAGCGTCATGTTGCGCCTCCTGGCCGAGGAGCCGCTGGTGTTCCTGTGCTGGCCGGACCACCCGCTGGCCGGTCCGGACCCGGTGGAGTTGACGCGGTTGGCCGGCGAGGTCTTCATCCGGTTCGCCGCCGGCTGGGGGATCCGACACCGGATAGACCGCGCGCTGGCCGATGCGGGTATCGATCCGGTCTCACCGTACGAAGTCGCCGACTACGCCACCGCGGCCGGGCTCATTCACCATCGGCTGGGCACCACGCTGATCCCGCGCACGGCCGCGGCCCAGTTCCCCGAGTTGCGGGCTGTCCCGGTCACTCCGGCGCCGACCTGGCAAGTGTCCCTGGCCACCGCCGCCGGCCGGCGGCTCTCCCCAGCCGTGGCGGCGCTGGCGGACACCCTGACCGACGGAGCTTCTTGACAACGTACAACCGATTAGTTGTATATTGGTCCGGTGACCGAGATCGACGAGGAGCGGGCCGATGCCCTGTTCCACGCGCTCGCCGACCGGACCCGGCGCGACATCATGCGCAGGGTGCTGGCCGGGGAGCATTCGGTCTCCGCTCTCGCGGCGAAGTACGACATGAGCTTCGCGGCAGTGCAGAAGCACGTCGCAGTCCTGGAGAAGGCCGGTCTGCTCAGCAAGCGGCGCAACGGTCGAGAGCAACTGGCCAGCGGCGACGTGACGGTGGTGCGGTCGGTGGCGTCCATGCTCACCGAGCTGGAACAGGTCTGGCGTGGCCGCATCGCGCGCATCGACGAGTTGATCGCATTCGACACCGCAACCCACCCCGACCAGGAGGACTGAACAATGCCCGTCACCGACGTCAAGCACGACCTGGACAGCCGGACCCTGACCATCACCGCCGAGTTCGCCGCACCAGCGGAGCGCATCTGGCAGGTCTACGCAGACCCGCGCCAGCTGGAGAAGGTCTGGGGTCCGCCGACCTACCCGGCGACCGTCGTCGAGCACAACCTCACCCCCGGCGGGCGGGTGAACTACTTCATGACCAGTCCGGAGGGCGAGAAGTTCGCCGGGTACTGGAAGGTCACGGCCGTCGACGAGCCGAGGACCTTCTCATTCGAGGACGGGTTCGCCGACCAGGATTTCAACCCGAACCCGGACATGCCGGTCGCGACGAACGTCTACACCTTCACCGAGCAGGACGGTCGCACGCGCGCGACGTACGTGGCCACCTACGACACCGCGGAAGGGCTGCAGAAGGTGCTGGAGATGGGTGTCGTCGAGGGCGCCAGGGCCGCGCTCAACCAGATCGACGAGCTCGTCGCCGCCTGAGGCGCCAGGCCGCGGCGGCCAGGCCGCGGCGGCCGGGCTCGGCCAGGGACATACGCTGCCCGCGTGTCGAGGACATCAGATCCCGCGCAGATCCGTTTCGTCGGCGTTTCGCTGGACTGCGCCGACCCGGACGAGCTGGCCACCTTCTATCTCAACCTGCTCGGCGGGCGCCTGCTCTGGAGTGAGGATCGAAGCGCAGCGGTCCAAGCGGCTGGGGTCCTTTTGGTCATGCAGCGGGTAGCGGACTACAAGAAGCCGGCCTGGCCCGGCGCCTCAATCGTGCACCTGGATTTCACTGCCGGAGAGCATCTCGACGAGCCCGAGCAACGGGCACTCGTGTTGGGAGCGACAGCAGCAGCGCCACAACCGGATTCACGCTGGCGTGTGCTGCTCGATCCTGCCGGCCACCCGTTCTGCATCACCAGCCTGGCGCCTCCACCGGAGATGTTGAGGGACGTCTACGGCCGCTAGCAGATCTCCCCGAGCGTCGCGGCCCCTGGCCGCGGCGCTGGGGCGGCGATAATGTCGGACGGCGGCGAGATCAGCCGACTCGTGACCCTTCACCCCGAGCGCCTAATTGGAGGCGTGCATGCGTCCGGCGCCCGGACAGGTCCTGCATTTCTCCGAGGACCCCACGATCACGCGGTTCGCGCCCCATGTCGCGGCGACCGCACAGGAACCCGGCGCCTACGTGTGGGCGGTGGACGCGACACGTTCTCCGGACTACTGGTTTCCTCGCGAATGCCCCAGGGCGATGGCCTGGATCACCGAATCGACGACGCCGGCGGACAGCGAGCGAATCATCGGCCCAGGTGGCGGCAACCGCGTTCACGCGGTCGAATACAACTGGCTAGATCGGATACAGACTGTCCAACTGTTCGCCTACCGCCTGCCGGCGCGCAGCTTTAAACCGATTGGTGCGCCAGTACCAAACGCTCACGTCGCCACCGAGCCCATTGAGCCGCTCGGACCACCTGAACCGGTCGGCAATTTGCTCATGTTGCACGAGAAAGCCGAAATCCAACTACGGGTGCTCAACAACCTCTGGCCCTTCTGGGACGCGGTGACCGCCAGCACCCTCGGCTTCAGCGCCATCCGACTGCGCAACGCACAACCACGGCCATGACCGTGTTCCGGCTCTCACGCCGCTGCGAGTTCGTCGTCGCTCGTCTCGCCCGAATCGCTGGAGATGCCGGTGGCCGAGGGCCGGGGACGCAGCCCGGTCCAGATGAACGCCACAGCGGTCACGGTCACCACGACGTTGACGGCGAGGGCCAGGTGGATGCCGCTGAGCAGGCCTGACCGGGTCGCGGCGACCGCGGCGAGGATCGGGACGCCGATCGTGATGCCGATCTGCTGGGTCAGCGTGGCGAGGCCGGTGGCCAGGCCCTGCTCGGAGTCGGGCAGCCCAGAGGTCGCGGTCACCATGAAGGACACGATCGCCGTCACGTGCCCGAAGAATCCGAGGAACAGCGCGGGGATCAGCACGGCGAGCCACCCGTTGCCGGTGCCGAGCAGGACCAGCGGGGCGGTGCAGGCGGCCTGCACGAGCATGCCGACGGCCAGGACCTTGCGCGATCCGTACCGGCCGATGAAACGGCCGGCCAGGATGCCCGCGGCCACGGACGCCAGGCCGGGCACACCGAAGACGAGTCCGGTGGTCATCGGCGCGAAGTGCAGCACGTCCTGCAGGTAGAGCGTCATCAGGTAGATCGCACCGGGCTCCATCGAGAACACGATCAGCCCGGCGACGTTGCCCCACTTCACCGTGGGCCGGGACAGGATGCCCACCGCGGCGAGCGGCGCTTCGGTACGACGCTCGATCAGCCAGAACACCACCAGCAGAGCCAGACCGCCGACGAGGGCGAACAGGTTGCGGTTGATCACGCCGAAGACGAACGCCAGCAGACCGAGAGTCACCGTGACCGCACCCGGCACGTCCAGCTGGACCTCTCGTCGGCCGCTACCCGCACGCACCACGAACGGGGTCGCCACCAGGATCAGCACGGCCACCGGCACATTGATCAAGAACGCCGAGCGCCAGCTCAGCATGCCGACCAGGGTGCCGCCGACCAGCGCGCCGACGGTGAAACCGCCGGACATCAGCGCCCCGTTGAGCCCCAGTACCCGCGCCCGCAGCTTCTCGTCGCGAAACGACGTGACCAGCAACGACAAGGCGGCCGGCGTGGCGATCGCGGTGGCCAAACCCTGCAACACGCGGGCCGTCAGCAGCATCGCCGGGTTCGCGGCGAACCCACCGAGAACCGACGACACGGCCAGCAACCCGATGCCGATGAGGAACATCCGACGTCGACCGAACAGGTCCGCGATCCGTCCGAACAGCAAGGTGAACCCGGCCGCCGGCAGGGCGAACGCCGTAACCACCCACGGCAGCGCGGACAACTCGAGGCCGACGCCCGCGCCCAACTGGGGCAGCGCGACGTTGAGGATCGAGAAGTCGACCGAGAGCATGAACCCCGCGCCGAGCAGCAGAAACACCGTCAGCCGCTGCCGGCCGGTCAGCTCCGCCGCTTTCTTGTTCTGAAGCACCATTGTCCGTCCCTCTCATCGGTTGGATTTGCTCACCGACGAACGGGGCACCTCGGCATTCGACATCGCCGGGAAAAAAGGTCGGCCACCCCCATTGATCGTCGTTCCGGGAGCTCACCGGAGGCGTCTCCTCCCGCAAGCTCCCCGTTCGGCGATCAAGAAGCACTGCAGGTTGTACGCGCAGATCCGCGCCGGTTGGATCTGCCCGCCGACGAACGGGGCGCCGCGGCATTCGACATCGCCGCGAAAAAATCTTCGGACTTTGCGAGCAAGCTCCGCGCCTCCGGCTCGGGCAGCAGTCGCACCCGCAGCCGGGCCAGCCGGATCGCCTCGGCGCTGAGATTCTGCCGGACCAGCTCGGCCCCCGCGCTCGCCGCGTACCCCTCGTTGAACAGCAGATACACCACCGCGAGCACGGCGTTGAGCCGTTCGGTCAGCAGGTGCGCTGGCGGGACGCGGTACGGGATGCCGGCCTCGCGGATCTTCCCGTCGAGATGCGCGCACTCGATCGCTGCGATGCCACCGATCAGGTCCTTCGTCTCCGCGTACGGACCGTCGGACACCAGCGTCTCGCCACCTCGCACCTGCACCTTCGTGGTCACCGAGGGCCGGAGATGGGCTCACAGCTGCACCGCCTACTGCCCCAGGCCAGCCAGCCCTGCCCAACCACTGTCCACGGCCCCGTCCGCCGCGGCCCGGCAGTGGAAGATCTCGCGGTCGCGTCCGCTGCGGTCAGTCCGGGTTCGGGAAGTTGGAGCTGCCCGACCTCGGTCGGATCCTCGTATCCGGAGCTCGCGTCAGCACACCACGCGCGGATTACCTCGCCGTCGAAACACTGCGATTAGCGTGTGGCATTTGGCGGACCCGCTACGTGACTGGGAGGACCTGACGTGACCAGTAAGTTCACCGAGCTTGCGATCGACTGCGCCGATCCCAACGGTATTGCCCGATTCTGGTGCGCGGTCCTTGACTACGAGGTACAAGACGAAGACGACGGAATTGTCACAATTGGCTCCCCTATGGTGCCTGAAGGCAAGAACCACCTTGGCCCAGTGCCGCCGAAGTTGACATTCGCGCGCGTGCCCGAGGGCAAGACCGTCAAGAACAGGCTCCACCTCGACGTCAACCCAGCCGACAGGGAGCAAGACGAAGAGGTCCGTCGCCTGCTCGACCTGGGTGCTCGACACGCCGACGTCGGCCAAGGCGATGAGAGTTGGGTTGTACTTGCCGACCCAGAGGGGAACGAGTTCTGCGTTCTTGCGGGCCGCCGCCCCTGATCGGAGAAGATCAAGCGGAACCGGCGCCCTCTTGGCCGGACGGGGCGTGACCGTCCACGCCGTCCTGCCCGGCCCTGTGGACACCGACATGATCCGTGGCTGGGACATACCGAAGGCCTCTCCGGAGTCCGTTGCGCGGGCCATCTTCGACGGGGTGGACAACGGTGAGGACGAAATCTTCCCTGATCCCCTGTCGGCGGAGATGGCGGAGAGCTGGCGCGGCGGGCGGCCAAGGCGCTCGAGCGCGAGAACGCGGCGGGCCGCCTCCCGTCGGGGCCTAAGTCACCAGGTCCTACCAGGGCACGGGGCCCTGGTCGTCGGTGAAGGTGCCGGTGGGTCCGTCGGCGTCGATGGTGGCCATCCGGACGGCGGCCACGGCGCCCTGGGCAGGCGTGCGGTGGCCGGAGTGGTTGTTCAGGTCGGTGGCGCAGTAGCCGGGGCAGACGGCGTTGACCAGGATGCCGTCGGGGCGCAGGTCCCTGGCGTACTGGACGGTCAGCGCCGTCAGGGCGGTCTTGGACGGGATGTAGCCGGCGGAGATGGGGTGGTCGTCGGGGAGCTCCGGGTCGGACATGAGGGCCAGTGAACCGGCGCTGCTGGAGACGTTGACGATGCGTGGGGCGGTCGAT
>Ga0137413_10000060_pt1 | contig 25544 bp, 25 predicted proteins | sample CZODoug2_1_16fun_FD_108280 | JGI IMG/M metagenome (GOLD analysis project Ga0137413, IMG submission 108280) | Vadose zone soil fungal communities from Angelo Coast Range Reserve, California, USA - CZODoug2_1_16fungal (Illumina Assembly) | ecosystem: Environmental > Terrestrial > Soil > Vadose... | reverse complement strand
GGGGTCGGTCAGGAAGGCGCGGATCATCTTGCGCGCGCACGCGCTGCCCCGGTACACCCCGTGGGTGGCATTGGGGATGATCGACAACTGGCCCTTGGGGAACCGTCCGACCGCCGCTTTGGCCACCGGGGGCGGGCAACCGGGATCGATCTCGGCGGACAGGAACAGGGTGGGCAGCGGGCTGCTGACCGGCTGGGCCTCCACCGGGTCGGGCGGGCCGACCGGGTAGGCCTTGCAGACCTGGAAGTACCGGCCCATCGAGTTGGCCAGCAGCCGCGAGACGAGGTCACGTTGGGCGCCCTGGCGCATCGCGGCCTCGTTCTCGAAGGGGAACTCCTCCTTGCACAGATGAGTCAGGTGCTGGGCCTCGTTGTAGCCACTCCGCTCGGCCATCTGGGTGTCCAGCGCGGTCATGTCGCCGGCCTTGAACTTGGCCACGGTGCCGGGCAGGGCGCGGGCGTCCGGGCCGCTGTAGGTCGCGTCCATCAGGAATCCGCCCAGGTCGTCGGCGGTGTAGACCTTGCCGTTGATGGTCTGGGGGCCGCTGCGCAGGGCGCTCGCCAGTCCGTCCAGGTCGGCGGTCGGGGTGGGGTACTTGGCGTTGCAGGCGGCGTCGGCGGCGCAGCGCTTGAACACCTCCTTGACCGCGTCGGAGACCATCTCCGGCCCGCCTTCGGCCCACTTGGCCTCGGGGGTCCACGGCGAGTCCAGCACCACGGCTCGGACACCCTCGGGCGCGTGCTGGAGCACCGCCAGCGCGATGCGGGTGCCGTAGGAGACGCCGAACAGGTCGACCTGGTTCAGACCCAGGGTTTTGCGCAGGTCCTGGAGGTCCTTGACCACCTCCTCGGCGTTGTAGCGGGACAGGTCAACACCGGAGGCCTGGAAGCGCTGGGCACAGGCGATCAGCTCTTGGGCGGCGGCGTCGTTGAGTGGACCGGCGTCGTTGAGCGCGGCCGACCCGCAGTCCAGGGCGGGCGAGGAAACCCCGCCGCCGCGCTGGTCGAAGTAGATCCAGTCCTGGTCGACCGCGATCAGCTCGCGCCCGCCCGCGCCGGTCAGTTGCCCGCCGACGTTCTCCACCACCCCGCCGCCCGGGCCGCCGTGCAGGTAGATCACCGGTACCGCGCCGGGCTTGGGTGCGCTGGCTCGGACGATGGTCACCGGCAGGGCGACCCGGCGGGTGCTGGGTCCGCCGCGGGTCTCGTCGACCGTCAGGGTCCCGCATTCGATCTTGTTGGCGACGCCCGCGTAGTCACCGGAGCAGGCCCCGGGCTGAAACGTCGGCCCGGATTGAGCTGGCGGCCCGGCCGGAGCTGTCGGCTCGGTGGCATCCGCGCAGCTGGCCAAGGCCAGCGCGGCCACCGCAACGGTCGCCCCGAGGATCAGACGCATGGCACCCTTTCGCCCGGGCACTAGTGTGACCCAGAGTGCGCTGCTGAATGAACTCCGTTACGGACGTCAGCGCCGGGGCGTTGCGCATATCTGTCGAGCATGGTTCGAATTATCGTTGGGCGGGCACCTCGGCGGATGAGGCAAAGTGCGCCAGGCTGCCGGCGAGCGCGTCGCTGAACCGGTCCAAAGCCGGCCGGTCGATGTTGTCCACCCGATCGCAACGCTGGTGGTAGCACCGGTCGAAGACCTCGCCGGCCCGACCGCCCCATAACTCGGCCTGCTTCGGCGACTTCGCGCCCGCGTCGCCGGTCATCACGCCAACCGAAGGAACCTGCGCGTCAACAAACGGAACGAAGTCCGACCCGCCGTCGAACCCGACGAGCTGAGGGCTGACCCCCGTGCTGGCGAGCTGATCGACCAGAACCCGGCTCACCGCCGTCGGCTCCGGCGGGCTGTCGCTTTCCGATTCACTCTCCTCGCCGGCCTGGACGAAGTAGCCGGCGTTCGGCGAGGCGACCATGTCCACGTTCAGGTAGAGCGCGATCTTGGCCCGCTCGGCGCGGGAGAGTGCCTCGACGTAGGCGGTGGAGCCGTTGAGGTCCTCTTCCTCCAGGCCCCAGAACCCGAAGCGCACCGCGTTGGTCACCTCCGGTGAGCCGCCGAGGCGGGTGGCGATCTCCAGCAGGGAGGCGACGCCCGAGGCGTTGTCGTTGATCCCCGGACCCTCGGGAACGGAGTCCAGGTGCGCCCCGGCGAACACCACGTGCTCCGGATTCCCGGTCCGGGTCTGTGCGATCACGTTGCGAGCGCTGCCCTGGGAGTCGCCATCCTGCTCGAAGGTGAAGCTCGGCGTGCTCACCTGATAGCCCGCCTCGCGCAACACGCGGGCGACGTAGTCGACGCTCGCGTCATATCCGGGGCCGGGGGTGGCGCGGTTTCCCCCGTCCTGGTCCGCGATCCGCTGCAGCGCCTCCAGATGGGTAAAGGCGCCGGCCCCGGTCACCTCGGTCACCAAGCCGGACTGCAAGGCAGACTGGCCGTTCGGGGTGGACGGGGGCGGTGCCCCGGTGGACGCACATCCGGCCAGGACCATGGCCGCCGACGCGGCGAGAGCGACACCCCAGGCGGTACGCATACGAACTCCTCGGTCACCTTGGCCCAACGGGGGCCAAGGCCGACCGTAGATTCGGGAGGATTATCGGCGGAGGTGAACTGGGTTAGCCGACGGCAAAATCTGATCCCTCAGACGCTAGTGCGGAGTCGGGCAGCAACCGCACGCGTCGGGCTGGCTCGCCTCGGCCGGCGCGGTGGTCACCGCCGCGCAGCAGCTGTCGCCGCGCCAGGCGTCGCGGCCCTCTCGCACCGCAACAGCGGCGATCACCAGCGCGGCGATCGGGTCGGCCCACCACCAGCCGAACAGGCTGTTCACCCCGAGGCCAACCAGGAGCACCGCGGACAGATAGGTGCACAGCAGTGTCTGTTTGGAGTCGGCGACCGCGCTGACCGAGCCGAGCTCACGTCCGGCTCGGCGCTGGGCGGCCGACAACACCGGCATGACCAGCAGCGACAGCCCAGCCAGCAGCAGCCCGACGGTGGAGTGCGCGGCGTGCGCGGCGCCGAGCAGCGCCCGCACCGATTCGACGGTGACGTAGCCGGCGAGCACGAAGAACGACACCGCGATGATTCGCAGCGCGGTCTTCTCCCGCTTGGCCTGGTCGGGCCCGGCGAACTGCCAGGCAACCGCGGCCGCCGAGGACACCTCGATCACCGAGTCCAGGCCGAAACCGATCAGCGCGGTGGACGAGGAGAGCGTTCCGGCGGTGATCGCCACGACCGCCTCGAGGACGTTGTAAACGATCGTCGCGGTGACCAGCAGGCGGATGGTCCGGGTCAGCTGGTCCCGCCGCCGAGGGGTGAGTGTGGGTACCGGCACCTCGACAGGTTCGCCAACCATCAGCAGCACTCCTTGTCGTCGCTGTCCGGGCAGGCCTCCGGGTCGACGGCCAGCACCACCCCGAGCAGGTCACCGAGGGCGTGCGCGAGCCGCGGATCCACCAGCTCATAGCGCACCCGGCGACCCTGCGGCACGGCCACCACCAGACCACATCCGCGCAGACAAGCCAGATGGTTGGACAGGTTCTGCCGCGAGGTGCCGAGCAGCTCGGCCAGCTCCGCCGGGTAGCCCGGGGCGTCCCGCAGCGCCAGCAGCAGCCGCGCCCTGATCGGGTCGGACAGCGCGTGCCCGAACCGGGCCAGCACCTGTGCGTAGGGCAGTGTTTCCACCTGGCGCTCCACGTGACAAACAGTACAGCGCCAGCTGAATAAAGCAATCGCTGTACTGATCAGAAGCTGCGTTGTTCCAGGTCCGGCTGTGTGAGCCCAGCCGCAGGCCCGAACTGCACCAGACGCCGGCTTTCCAAAGGCGCCAACAGCCGAAACGTTGCCGCAATGCGAGCTGTTTTACTGCTCGCACAGCGCGCGTGGCTCGACACAGCGCGTTAGGCGGCTGTGTGAGCATGCCGCGGGCTGTGTCAGCGGCCCGGCGGTTGTGCGGCGCCGGCGGCTGTGTGGATCCGCCGCGGGAATGTGCGGGCCGGCGGGCTGTGCGGCCTGGCAAACCTGCGTTGTTCCAGGTCCGGACCGGTATACCGGCGATTTTGCCGTCCGTTTACCAGAACTGGCGGGTGGGATAACGCGGTCGTTCCTAGAGTCGATCACATGAGATTGCCCGGATCCAGGTCCCGGCGCCCAGCTCCCCAGGGCGCGAGCACGGCGCGGAGAACTGGAGCGCGACGTTGGGCCGTGCTCGGCGTGGGGCTCAGTCTCATCGTCGGGTTGGTGGTGCTCTCCCAGATGGCCTGGACCGGGTCACCGTCCGGGACGCCGCGCCCGCCGTCGGCCTCCACCCCGCCCGGCACTCCCACCACCGGCCAGCCGCAGGCGCGGGCCAACTGCACCAAGGAGGCGAACAACGCCGTGGCCATGCGGCAGGCGTTGGATGCGGCGGTACCCGGTGACCGGATCTGCCTGGACGGCGACATGGGCGAGACCCGGCTGTCGATCAACCGGTCCGGCCAGCCGAATCAGCCCATCGCCGTGCTCGGCGGCGGCGCGACAATCACCCGAGGCATCACCGTGGAAGCCAGCCACGTGCTGATCGACGGAGTGCGGGCACAGGACCCAGAGGCCCCCGGTATCGAGCTCAGCGGCACCAGCCTCACCGTGCAGAACAGCGCGGTGATCAGCCCACGGGGCGGCGACGGCGACGGCATCCGGTTCTGGGGTCAGGACATCAAGATTCTGCGGAACCTCGTCTCGGACACCCGAGGCCGGGTGGAGAACCACGCCGACGCCATCCAGACCTACGCCACCGATCCCGAGCACCCGGCCAGCCAGGACGTGGTGATCGACGGCAACAGATTCGAACGGATCGACAACATCTGCCTCATCGCCGAGGGCCCCAACAGCGAGGCCGGAGATGGCAGCGGCGAAGGGCAGTCGTCCAACTTCGTGTTCAGCAACAACTACTGCGACAACGGGGCCGGACAGGCCGTGTTTGTCGACGACATCAGCAATGTGTCCGTTACGAACAACGAGATCACCGGCGGTATCGACAAGGCGTTCGCGTTTCAGAACGGCGCTACCGGGGCACGGGTGAACGGCAACAAGCTCAACCCCGCGATCGGTTATGAGGTCGGCATGGACGACTCATCGACGGACGGGTACCAGGGCCCCGAGCCCGGCGGTCGGCCCTGATTCACCGGCACTGATCCCACGTCACAACGCACGGAGCTCAACAGAGGACAGAGGTCAACATGGCGGTCGACCGGACGATGGCACTCGCGGTTCTCATCTACACGACCTTGGTCCACCCCTTCGAGAGGGCGGCCAAGAAGGCCGGCGACAGGATCGTCGGTTGGGCTGTCCGCGGCCCGGAATGAGCCGGCCGCTGGGTCAGGAGGCTGGCAGCTCGAGTCGGTACCCGTGCCCGCGCAAGGTGGCGATCCGCGGCACCACCCCGTGCTGGGCGCCGGAGAGCTTGCGGCGCAGCGCGGCGATGTGCACATCCAGCGTCTTGGTCGGACCGAACCAGTGCTCGTCCCACACCTCACTCATCAAGCTGTCCCGGCTCAGCGCCACCCCCGGGGTGGCGGCCAGGCGCGCGAGCAGGTCGAACTCCTTGGCGCGCAGCGAGATCTCCTGCCCGGCCAGGCTGGCCCGGCGGGAGGCGGTGTCAACCACCAGATCGCCGACCACGAGGGTCGGCGGCGGGGACTGGGTGGGAACGGATCTGCGCAGGTGTGCGCGCACCCGGGCCAGCAGTTCGGCCAGCCGCACCGGCTTGGTGAGGTAGTCGTCCGCGCCAGCCTCGAGCCCGACCACGATCTCCATCTCGTCGGTGCGGGCGGTCAGCATCACCAGCACACTCGCCGGCAGCTGGATACGGAGTCGACGGCACACCTCGACACCGTCCACGTCGGGCAAACCGAGATCAAGCAGCACCAGGTCGAACGGGGTGCGGGCGGCCTCGGCCAGCGCGCCGCGCCCGGTCCGCTGCCACACCACCTCGTAGTCCCCCTGCGCCCGCAAACTGGAATGCAGCGCGCTACCAATGATCTCGTCGTCCTCCACCACCAGCAGCCGTGGCACTCCGGCAGCCTAACGCCTTGCCCCGGCGTGGCCCGAGCGCCGGTCCTGGCTGCACGGAGATCGGGTTGAGCCGCGCGTTCGGCATGACCGCCTCGAGGACCTCAATCCGGTCACGGCATCCTGGCAGCAACCAGGGAGGCAACGTGCGGAAGCGAATCGTCAGGCTCGCGGTCCTGGTGGCCGTGCTCGCCGTGGGTCTGTTCGAGGTGCCTCTGGTCGTCGCGGTGGGCCAGTACGTGCTCTCCGAGCGGGAGGCCGAGCTGCGCCAGGATGCCGACGACGCGGCGGTGGACGTGGCCGCCGACCTGCTCCGGGCCAACCCGGTGGCGGCCCCCCGAGCGCACGGCCAGGAGACCCACATCGCCGTCTACGACCACGACGGCAAGCGGGTGGCCGGCAACGGGCCGCAGCAGGCCGATTCCTACGTCTCGGACGCCCTGGACGGCAAAGCCAGCGCCCGCCCACTCGGCGAGCTCGCCCGCAACATCGTGGTGGCGGTCCCGGTGACGCACGAGACCGAGGTGGTCGGCGCGGTGCGCGCCTCCAGCCCCCGCGAAGAGGTCTACCAGCGGATGGGCCTGATCTGGCTCGCCATGCTCGGGCTCACCGCCGCCGTGATCGCTCTGGTGTGGCTGGTGGCCCGCCGGCTGGCCCACCGGTTGGCCCAGCCGCTGGAATCACTCGCCACCACCGCGCTGCGCCTCGGGGAGGGCGACTTCAGCGTGCGTAGCCCACGGACCCGGATCCGGGAGATCGACGCGGTCGGGGCCGCGCTGGACACCACCGCGGCGCGACTCGACGACATGCTCGCCCGGGAGCGGGCCTTCTCCGCGAACGCCTCCCACCAACTGCGCACCCCGTTGGCCGGGCTGCGCCTGCAGCTGGAAGCGGCCTTGGCCGACCCGAGCGCGGACTCCCGCGCCGCGATGACCGCGAGCGTCGGCGCGGCCGACCGACTCGAGCAGACCATCGACGAGCTGCTCGCCCTGGCCCGCGACTCCCAGAAATCGGCTACCGGCCGGCTCGACCTCGACGCGTTGTTCGACGACCTTTCCCGGACCTGGGCCGCGCGGGTCGCGGCGGACGACCGAACCCTCGCCCTGACCATCGCCCCGCAGCTGCCCACCGCCACCGCGTCGCCGGCGGCGGTCCGCCAGATACTCGGTGTCCTGATCGACAACGCGGTGGTGCACGGTGCCGGAGTGATCACGGTGACCGCCCGTGAGGCCGCCGACGCGGTGGCGATCGACGTCAGCGACGAAGGCGGCGGGGTCACCGACGAGGAGCCGGACCTGTTCGCCCGTCAGGCCCCGCACGCGAAGGGACACGGCATCGGGCTGGCGCTGGCCCGGAGCCTGGCCGAGGCCGAAGGCGGGCGTCTTCGACTGACCCACCCCGCCCCGCCGATCTTCACCCTGTTGCTGCCGGCCGCCACCGAGGACCCCACCGAGGAAGCAGCCGAAGCCGCGCCGGCGGCGCTGCCCGACAGCCGAGTCTGAGCCACCCGGCGGGCGTGCACGTAATGCCAGGTGGACGTGCACGTGCAGCCAAGACGGCGGCGACCCCGGCCGGCACCATGGCGGCAACTCCGGTCCCGAGCGGGAGGCAGCGGCGTGCCGATCGACTTCACCCCCACCCCGCGGCAGCGCGAACTGCGACTGGCCGCGCGCGAGCTGGCCCAGCGGGTGCTCACTCAGGTTGGGCCGGCCACCAAGGCGCTGCCCACCCCCGAGCAGCGCTGGACGGCGACCCGCCCGATCTACCAGCAGGTGGTGGCCGAGGGCTGGCTGCGCCGCATCCTGCCCGCCGAGGTCGGCGGCGAAAGCCAGGGCATGCTCGACCTGGCGCTGATCGCCGAGGAGTTCACCGCCGTCGACTCGAACGTCTCGCTCACGCTGTTCGCGGTCACCCTGGGACTCACCCCACTGCTGGCCGCCGGCTCACCCGAGCAGCTCGACGAGCACCTGGGCCGGTTCCTGAAGCCGGAGGGCGCCCCGCTGGCCGCGTTCGCGTTCAGCGAGCCAGGCGGCAGCGCCAACTACGACGCCCCGGCCCCGGCCGAGGGGATGCGCACCACCGCGGTGGCGGACGGCGCGGAGTGGGTGCTCAACGGCGCGAAGCGGTGGGTGTCCAGCGCCGGCGGCTGGGACGGCGCGGGCCCCGAGCTGCTCGCCGTGGTGTGCCGCACCAGCGACTCCGCTCCCCCGGACCGGGCGCTCTCGGTGATCCTGGTGCCCGGCCCGGTCGCCGGGCTGACCGTGGAGTGCAGCCTGGACCTGCTCGGGCACCGCGCGCACCAGGTTCCCACGGTGACGCTGCGGGATGTGCGGGTGCCGAAGCGGAACATCCTGGGCACCCCGGGCGGCGGCCGGGCGCTCGTGGCCGGCAGCTTCACTCCCACCGCGGCGCTGGTCGGGGTGTTCGCGCTGGCCAAGATGCGCGCGGCATTCGAGTTTGCACTCGAGTTCGCCAAGCGCGAGTGCCGGGGCGGCGCGGTGCCGATCATCGCGCACCAGGCGGTCGGGTACGCGTTGGCCGACGCCAAGGGCGCCATGGAGGCGGTCCGCTACCTGTGTTGGAAGGCCTGCCACGCGCTGGACACCGGTTCCCCGGCCGCCGCTGAGCTCGCCCTGCACGCCAAGGTCTTCGGCTCGGAGACCGCGGTCCGGGTGATCACCGACCTGATGCGGGTGGTCGGCATCGAGAGCTACAGCGAGGAGAACCCGCTCGCCGAGATCCTGCGGGACGCGCTGGTCTACCCGCTGTTCGACGGCGGGAACCTGGGGGTGCGCCGCCGGCAGCTGCACGCGCTGCTGGCCGAGGACCGCTACGACCCGTTGGCCGGCTGCTTCGGCGCGGCGGGATGAGTGGGCGCGCGGTCCTCGGACGCCGGCTCGCCATGCGCTGCCGAGTAGTCCCGGGGGGCCACCCCGAACTGGCGGCGGAACGCACGGCTGAACGACGCCGGGTCGGTAAACCCGTGCCGCAGCGCGACCTCGGTGATCGTCTCGGTGCGGCCAGGGTCGGCGAGCAGGTGCGCGGTGCGCCGCAGCCGCAGGGTGCGGACCGTCTCGCCGAACGTCTGCTCCCCGCCCTCGAACAGCTTGTGCAACAGCCGGGGCGAGATGGCGAAGCGGCGGCACACTGTGGTCACGGACAGGCCCGGGTCGCCGAGGTGGTCGGCCACGTAGCGCAGTACGCCGGCGCGCAGGCCGTCGTGCAACGACTCGTCCCGGGGTACCGCCGCGCCCATCGCCACCGCGACCACCGAGGCGAAGGAGCGCTCCAACTCCCCCAGGGCGGGCCGGGCGGCCGGCTCGTCCAGCTCCCACAGCGAGCGCATCAACGAGGCGGCCACCGCGCCGACCCCCCGGCCGCCGTCGACGCCTACCCCGGTGCCGTGGCGAGGGTCGGCCAGCCGCGCGCTGATCTGCTCGCGCGGCACCCGGAACGAGAGCATCCGCCACCGCGAGTCGAAGTCGAAGTAGTAGGGCTCGGTGGTGTCCACCACGGTGAACTGGCCGGGCTCGACGATCGACTCGTTGCCGCCTTGCCGGGTCAGGCAGCGGCCGGCGAGCTGCAGGTTCACGAAGTAGAAGGCGCCCTCGGAGCGGCCTACCTCCTTCGGACCGTGCAGGGTCCGCTGCGGCTGCGAGCGGATCAGGGCCCGGTTCACCGTGTCCAGCGGCCGCGCCTCCACCAGCCCGGCGAACCCCTCGGCCGAGACCGTGCGCTCCGGGGTCAACGGAACGAATACCTGGCAGATCACGTCGTGCCAGTAGCCGAACTGCTCGCGAGCGGGTTGCCGCGCGATGTCCCACACCGCCATGTCCGCGCTCCTTCAACCAAGTCCCGGACATCGACGGTAGCCGAGACCGGCGCTGAGCAGCACGTTGTCCGTCGGCGCCGACACCCGGAGGAATCCCGAAATGACCGAGCACGAGACGCCGCGCACCTGGTTCATCACCGGGGCATCCTCCGGGGTGGGCCGCGCGGTCACGATGGCCGCGCTGGAGCGGGGTGACCGGGTGGCCGCGGCCGCCCGAAAGCCGGACGCGGTCGCCGACCTGGCCGATCGCTTCCCCGGGCGGGCGCTTGCCGTGGAGCTGGACGTGCACAACGAGCAGGCCGCCGAGCTCGCGGTGGCCCGCACGGTCGAGGCGTTCGGCCGTATCGATGTGGTGGTGAACAGCGCCGGCTACGGCGTGCTCGGGGCGGTCGAGGCGACCGCCGACGCGCAGGCCAGGGCGATCTTCGACACCAACGTCTTCGGCGTGTTGAACGTGCTGCGCGCGGTCCTGCCGGTGCTGCGCCGCCAGCGCGCCGGCCATGTGCTGCAGGTGTCGTCCAACCTGGGGCAGCTGGCGTTGCCCGGCACCGGGCTGTTGGCGGCCACCAAACATGCGCTGAGCGGGCTCACCGAGTCTCTGGCCGCCGAGCTGGCCCCGCTCGGGGTGCGGTTCACCCTGCTCGAGCCGGGTGCGATCGCCACCCCGTTCCTGGCCAGGGTGGTGCTCGCCGAACCGATGCCGGACTACGAACAGACCGCGGGGGCCATGGTCGGGCAGCTCGGCCAGCTGCCCGCCGAGGCGCTGGCCGACCCCGACCGGGTTGCCGCCGCGATGCTCGCCGTGGTGGATGCCCCCGAGCCGCCCCTGCGGCTGGCCCTCGGGGCCGCCTCGGCGGACAGCATCCGGGCGGCGCTGACCACCCGGCTGCGCGAGCTGGACGCGTGGTCGCCGATCACCCGCGCGGTGGACGGCTAACGCGGGGGCTGCCCGGCCGATCCTCCACAGGCACAGTGTCTCCGTATGTAGACGTTCGTCCCTATGCGGAGCAGTTTCGCTGGCTGGTTGGTAGGCTGTCGACGGTGGAAGGCGATCGAGAGACCGGCGTACGGGGAGTGAAGTCCGCGGCCCGGACCGTGGAGCTGCTCGAGCTGCTGGCCATGCGGCAGAATCGACCGGCCCGGCTCCGGGAGCTGAGCGAGGCACTGGGCGCGCCACGAAGCAGCATCTACGCGCTGATCCGCACGCTCGTCGAACACGGGTGGGTGCGTACCGACCCGACCGGCACGCAGTACAGCATCGGCATCCGTGCCCTCCTCGCCGGCACCACCTACCTCGATACCGACCCCTACCTGCGCATCGTCCAGCCGCACGTCAACGACCTGAGCGTCGAGCTGGACGAGACCATCCACTTCGGCCGGATCGATCGCGGCGACATCGTGTACCTCGCCACGAAGGAGTCGACCAAGTACATCCGGCCGTTCAGCCGGGTCGGCCGCCGACTGCCCGCGTTCAGCACCGCCATGGGCAAGTCCCTGCTCGCCGAACGACTGGACACCGGGATCGAGGCGCATGTGCCCGAGGAACGCGCCCCGCTGACACCCAACACGCTGGTCGACCGGGACGCGCTGATCCGGGACCTCGAACTGACCCGCGAGCGTGGGTACGCGATCGACAACGAGGAGAACTACGCGGGCGTCAAATGCTACGGTTTCGCGCTGCGCTACAGCCGCCCGGCGACCGACGCGATCAGCTGCTCGGTGCCCGCGGCCAGCCTGGACAAGGGCCGGGAGCAGGCACTGATCGAGGCGCTCGAACACACCCGGCTGGTCATCGAGCGGATGGCGCCGGTGGACCTGGCCTCCACCGCCGACTTCACCATGGGGATCTGAGCTCCGCGCCAGGCCGAGGGTCACTCCTCGCCGGTGTCGCCGCGGTCCCTGAGCAGTCGCCGGATGGCGGCGGCGGACAGACAGGTCTTGGGGAGGAACCCGCACGCCGGGCTCGCCGCGATCAGCTCGGCGTAGTCCTCCTCCGCGTGCGTCGAGATCAGGATGACCGATCCCTGGTGCCGGTCATCCGCCCTCAGCCGGCAGACCAGCTCGAACCCGCTCTCATCACCGAGCTCGATGTCCACCAGAGTGACGTCCGGCCGCAGCTCCTCGGCCCGCTGGAGTGCGTCGGCGCTGGTCGAGACCATGTCCAGGACCGTCATGCCCTCGCGCTCCAGCAGGCTCCGGGCCGCGCCCAGAAACCTGAGGCTGTCATCGACAATCAGGCAATTCACCATGACCTCACGGTCGCGGGCCGGAATCCGCCGGCCTTCCCACTTGCTGGACACTCACCATGGTCGCCGCCCAGGGCCGGTACCGCCAGCGCCGCCCCCAAGGTTGGGGCGGGGGCGGCGCCGTTGCGGGGAGCGGAACGGGACAGCGGGGCGCGTCGATTTCATCGGCCGGCGCGGCGGGAGCCGGCGCGGACGGCGGCTCACTGGGCTACTCCCGCGCACAGGAACCCCCGGTCCCGTGCGGTGTCGGTGAGCAGCGTGCGCAGCTGGCGCCGGCCGCGGTGCAGGCGGGAGATCACCGTGCCGACCGGGGTGCCCATGATCTCGGCGATCTCCTTGTAGGCGAACCCTTCGACGTCGGCCAGGTACACCGCCATCCGGAAGTTCGCCGACAGCGCCCGCAGCGCAGCCTCGACGTCGCCGCCCGGCAGCCGGTCCAGCGCCTCCACCTCGGCGGAGCGCAACCCGGCCGGCGTGTGGGTGGCGGCCCGGGCGAGGTGCCAGTCGGTGATCTCCTCGGCCGGATGCCGGGCGGGCTGGCGCTGGCGGTGGCGGTAGCCGTTGATGTAGGCGTTGGTCAGGATTCGGTACATCCAGGCCCTCAGGTTGGTGCCGGACCGGAACGAGCCGAACGCTGCGTAGGCCTTGAGGTAGGTCTCCTGCACCAGATCCTCGGCGTCCGCCCGGTGGCGGGTCATCCGCAGCGCCGCGCCGTAGAGCTGGTCCAGCAGCGGCATCGCGTCCCGCTCGAACCGGGCCGCCCGTTCCATGCCCTGCGCAGGTACAGCCCGCTCCGGGGCCAGGACTGCCTGCTCTGTCATACCGGTAAGAGTGGCGATCCGGCGGGTTTGTGTCGTCGCCGTCAGCGCCCATCCGCCCTACCAGCTAGCAGGAATCCTGGCCATCGAGGGGGAGATCGGCCACCATGGCGGTGCCCTGCCCGGTCGAGCTGGTGAGCGTGATCGTCCCGCCCACCGCCTCGACCCGGTCGATCAGCCCGATCAGTCCCGAGCCCGGCCCGGGGGCGGCGCCGCCGACACCGTTGTCGCGCACCGACAGATGCAGCCCGGCGGCGGACACCCGCAGCTCGACCTGGGCAACCGTCGCCCGGGCGTGCTTGGCGACGTTGGTGAGGGCCTCAGAAACGACGTAGTACGCCGCGACCTCAACCTGTTCGGGCAGTCGCGCCGGGACATCCAGGTCGAGCTCCACCGGTACGGCCGAACGTCGGGCCAGCGCGGCAAGCGCGGGCGGTAGCCCTCCCTCGGACAAGACCGCCGGGTGGATGCCGCGGGAAAGCACGCGCAGATCGTCGGTCGCGCTGGCCAGTTCGTCGGCGAGCTCGGCCAGCTGCCTCCTCGGCTCCGCCGGTTCAACCGGCAGGGCCGCGCCGGCGGCGCGCAGGTTGAGCACCAGCGACACCAGCCGCTGCTGGGTGCCATCGTGCAGGTCACGCTCGATGCGTCGCCTCGCCTGGTCAGCCGCGGCCACGATCCGGGCCCGCGAGCGGGTGAGCAGCTCACGGCTCTCCCGCAACGAGCCGGCCATCGTGTTGAAGCTGTGCTCGAGCACACCGATCTCGCCGCGCCCGCTCTCCGGCAGCCGAACGCTCAAGTCACCGTCGGCAAGCCGGCCGGCCATGGCGGCCGCCAGCCGGACGGGCCGGACGATCGCCCTGTGCAGATAGCCGGCGAACAGCACAATGAGCAGGACCGATCCCACCAGGCCGCCGGCCGCGGCGGCTACTGCCCGGTTCGTCACCGCCTCGGTCTGCGCCTGCCGCGCCGCGGCGAGGGCGTCCTCGGCCGCGATCAAGCCGTCGAACTCGGCCCGGATCGCGTCGAGGCGCCGCTTGCCCGCTTCGGTCACCGCAATGGTTCGCGCGGATGCGGGGTCCCGCCGGGCGGACTCGACCAACGGGACCGCGTAGTCCGCGTGGTAGGACTCGGCGGACCGGGCGATTCGCTGTGCCCGGGCCAGCTGGTCGGGGTTGTCCGCGACCAGTCGTTCCAGGGTTGTGGACTGCTCGGGAAAGGCGGCGTAGGCGGCGTGCCATGGCTCGAGGAGGTTCGGCTGCCCGGTGAAGACGAACCCGCGCAGGCCCGTCTCCGCGTCGACGATCAGCCGCTCGAGCCGGTTGGCGACCACGAGCACCTCTTGGGACTGCCTCGCGCGCCGCTCGGCCTCGCGCATCTCGCCGACCGTGAAGAGCAGGGCCCCGAACGCGGCGCCGACGATCAGCGCGAGCAGGCCGCTGGCCACAACCGTCTGACGGGTCAGTCCGCCCTTCACGCCAGCCTCCGGTTGGTCGAGGCTTCCGAAGTGTCCTCGCAGCGAGGAACCTATCCAATGATGCTGGCCCTAACGACGGAGTCGATGCCGCACCGTACTGCCCGAGAGCGACGGTGATGGCCAGGCTCCGGGCGGTCCTGGCCGAGGACGACGTCCTGCTCCGCGAGGGTCTGGCCAGCCTGCTCGAGCGCTCCGACTTGGAGGTGGTGGGGCAGGCCGGCGACGGCGCGTTGCTCCTTGCGCTGGTCCGGGAGAAGGCACCCGACCTGGCGATAGTGGATATCCGGATGCCTCCGACCCACAACCTCGAGGGGTTGGAGGCGGCCCGGGTGATCCGCCAGGAGCTACCCCAGACCGGCATCCTGGTCCTGTCCGCCCACGCCGAGGTCGAGCACGCGATGGAGCTGCTGGCCAGCGGCCCGGGAGTCGGCTACCTGCTCAAGAGCCGGGTCACCGATGTGGCGGAATTCATCGAGACGCTCGGGCGGATCGCCAGGGGCGGATCGGTGGTGGACCCCGCGCTGGTGCGGGAGCTGGTGGCCACCCGCCGGCGCAACGATCCGCTGGACGTACTCAGCCCGAGGGAGCGTGAGGTGCTGGAGCTGATGGCAGAGGGGCGGTCCAACGCCGGCATCGGCCGCCGGCTGTGGGTCACCGAGGGGACGGTGGAGAAGCACGTCCGCCATATCCTCGCCAAACTGACCCTCGCGGAGACCGACGACGATCACCGCCGGGTTCTCGCGGTGATCACTTATCTGGAGGCCCGGTGAGGCCTACTCGCTGCGTTCGATGCGCTCGATGCGCGCCCGGATCTCGTCCGCCGAACAGGCGGCGATCTCACGCAGCTGCTCGAGGACGGCGACCTCGACGGCCGCGTGCACGGCCGCCGGGGAGACGTGGGGGTCGACCGCGCGAGCCGCGGCCAGCGACTGGTGCGACAAGTACAAGTTGATCATTATCAAACACTCCCCTCGTTGGGAACGCTCACCACATCGCCGCCGCTGATCATGCCACGGCCCGTTCATCCGCCGGCAGCGCCTCGACGATGTGCGCGACGACCAGCGGACTCAGCAACATTCCGAGGTGGCCGACATCGTCGACCGTGACGCTCCGCACTTCGGCGTGGCCGGGTACCGACCGGCGGCCCGGCACGATCACGTCCCGGGCGCCGGTGATGGCCAGCCACCGCACGCCGTCCGGTACCGGAGCCTCGGCCAGCCGGCACAACAGCGGCGAACCGTGCCGCAACGCCCGAACGGTCGCCCCGAGCGGACAGAGGTTCGCCCACGGCGAGCCGCCAAAGGGCGTCGCGATGGTCACGACCGTGTCCACCTGTCCGTCGAGGCGACCGTCGGCGAAAGCCTGCGCGATGACGATCCCGCCCAGGCTGTGTCCAATGAGGTGAACCTTGTCCGTGCCGGTCTCCGCCAGCAGCCGGTCCACTCTGGCCGCGACGCCGTTGCCCGCGCGGCCCAGCGGGGCCATCGCCGCGAGTGCCGCCATCATCGCCAGCTCACGTGCCTGCGCCGCCGCCGCGCGCCCGATCACCCGGGCCAGCGGCCGGGCGGCCACCACGAGCGGTCCGAGCAGCGACATCACGCCTGGTCCTCCCCTGGCGCACCCGAGGGTTGGACTCCGTGCGCCGATGCCTTTTGATCGTCGCGGTCGGCGGGGCCGGTGTCATCCGGGCCAGCGACCATCGGTGTTTCCGGCTGGCTGGCGTCGCGCTCTACCTGCTAGCCAGAATCGGGGCCGGCTCTCATCACACGGTCACCAGCTCGTCCGGCTCGCCGATCAGCGGATGGTGGCACTCGGCCCGGTGGCCGTGAGAGTCGGTGCTGATGCTCGTTCCGCTGGCGCTCCTCTCGACGCGTGGCGGTTCGCCGGTCGCACACACCTCGGTGGCCCGCCAGCATCGGGTGCGGAAACGGCAGCCCGACGGCGGGTTCAGCGGCGAGGGGATCTCTCCCTCCAGCACGATCCGCCCGGCGCGCCCGGCCCGGTCCATCGTCGGAGCGGCGGAAATCAGCGCGGCCGTATAGGGATGCAGCGGCCGCTGGAAGACCTGCTCGGTCGTGCCCGATTCCACCAGCCTGCCCAGGTACATGACTGCGACCCGGTCCGCGACGTGCCTAATCACCGACAGGTCGTGCGAGATGAGCAGGTAGGACACCCCAAGCCGGTCCTGCAGCTGCGCCAGCAGGTTGAGCACCTGCGCCTGCACCGAGAGGTCCAGCGCGGAAACCGGCTCGTCACACACCACCACGTCCGGGTCCAGCGCCAGCGCACGGGCGATCCCGATCCGCTGGCGCTGGCCACCGGAGAACTCCTGCGGGTAGCGGTCGGCGTCGCCGGGTCGCAGGCCCACCAGATCCAGCAGCTCGCGCACCCGGGCCGACCGGGCCCGGGCCGTTGGGTACAGCGTGCGGTGGGTCCGCCACGGCTCGGCGATGATGTCGCCGGCGCTCATCCGGGCGTTCAGCGAGTCGAACGGGTCCTGGAACACCATCTGCACCCGACGCCGCCAGGCCAGCAGTTCGGGGCCGCCCAGGGCGAACGGGTCGGTCCCGTCAAAGCGCACGGTGCCGGAGTCCGGTCGCTCCAACATGAGCAGCGTGCGGGCCAGCGTGGACTTGCCGCAGCCGGACTCGCCGACCAGGCCGAGCGTCTCGCCCCGGCGCACATCGAAGCTGACCCCGTCCAGCGCGCGCAGCCTGCCCGCTGACCGGCCACCCCCGGCGCGCCCGGCACCTCGGACACTGAAGGTCTTGGTGACGTCCCGTACTTCCACCAGCGGATCAGGCATTCGGCACCTCGTGGGGGTAGAAGCAGGCGCTGGCCCGCCGGCCGCCCTCGACGGCGCGCAGCGGGGGCCGTTCGGCCCGACACCGGTCCCGGACCCTCGGGCACCGGTCCTGGTAGACACACCCGGGCGGAATTGCGGACAGATCCGGTGGGCTGCCGCCGATGGAACGCAACGGCTCCCCCGGTCGGGCCTTCGCCGGCATCGAGTCCAATAGGCCCTTGCTGTACGGGTGCCGGGGAGCGGCGAACACCTCGTCCACCGGTCCGGTCTCCACCACCCGGCCCGCGTACATGATCGCCACCCGGTCCGCCTCCTCGGCGACCAGGGCCAGATCGTGGGTGATCAGCACGACGGCCATCCGGTGCTCGGTGCGCAGGTCCCGCAGCAATCGCATGATCTGCGCCTGCACGGTGACATCCAGCGCGGTGGTCGGCTCGTCGGCCAGCAGCACGCTCGGTCGCAGCGCCACGGCCATGGCAATCAGCAGCCGCTGCCGCATGCCGCCGGAGAACTGGTGTGGATAGGAGTCCACCCGTGCCCCCGGCTCCGGGATCCCGACCCGCGCCATGAGCTCGACGGCGGCGCGGCGGGCCTGCACTCGGGACAGACCCCGGTGGATCCGAAAGGGCTCGGCGAGCTGGACGCCCACCGGATAGACGGGGTTCAGCGCGGTCAGCGCGTCCTGGAACACGATGGCGATCTCCGGACCGGCTTTGGCCCGGCGGGTCCGCTCGTCGGCGGCAAGCAGGTCGACGTCGGCGAGCCGGACCGAGCCCGCCGTCACCTCGGCCACCGGATCCAGCAGGCCGGCCACCGCGAGTGCGGTCATCGACTTGCCGCAGCCGGACTCGCCGAGCAGGGCGAGCGTCTCGCCACGCCGCGCGGTGAAGCTCACCGCGTCCACGGCGCGCACCGCGGCGTCCTCGGTGCGGATCTCGACGCTGAGGCCGCTGACCTCGAGCACGGTGTCCGTGTCCGGCGGCGCGGCGGCCGGGGTCATCGCCGGGGTCATGAGCCCGCCTCCTTGTCCAGCCGCACCGTGGTGGCGGCCAGGCCGGTGGGTCGGCGCGAGCCGGGTTTGCGCGGCGCGGTGAGTCGCCAGCGCTGGCCCGGGTCGGTTGCCAGCCGGACCCAGGCGGACAGCACCGTGGCCGAGACGGTGGTGACGACGATGGCCAGGCCGGGGAAGAACGACAGCCACCAGGCGGTGCGCAGATACGTGCGCCCGTCGGCCACCATGAGTCCCCAGCTCACCTCGGGCGGCTGGATGCCGATGCCCAGGAAGCTCAGCGACGACTCGGCCAGGGTGATGTAGCAGAAGTCCAGCGTGGCGACGGTCAGCAGGGTGGGCAGGGCGATCGGGAAGACGTGCCGGCGGATGATGGAGCCGCTGGCGGTGCCGAACGTACGGGCCGCGTCGACGAACCCACGGCCACGCAGCTGGGCGGCCTCGGACCGGGCGGTGCGCAGGTAGACCGGGATCCGGGTGATCGTCAGGACCAGCACGATCGTCGCGATGCTCGGCGCGAACACGTAGAGCACCACCACGGCCAGCAGCAGCGAGGGGAAGCTCATGATCACGTCGGCGACCCGCATGGCGAGCGTCTCCCGCCGGCCCCGGTGGTAGCCCGCCCACATGCCGATCACGGAACCGATCAGCAGCGAGAGCAGCACGGTCGGCAGGGCGACGGAGAACGTGGTCGCACTGGCGATCACCAACCGGGCCAGCACGCTGCGCCCGAGTGCGTCGGTGCCGAGGACCCCGAACCAGCCGAGGTCCAGGGTGAACGGCGGGCGGCGGGCCAGCGCCAGGTCCTGCCGCTCGGCGGTATCGCCGAGCAGCAGCGGACCGAACACCGCGCACAGGGCGGCGAGCAGCAGCACGACGGCTGACCCGGTGGCGACGCGGTCGGACAGCAACAGCCTGCTCAGCCGGCGGGAGCCGCCTCGGCGCGGCGTCCGCCCCGGGCCGGCGGGGGCGTCGGGAGTCAGCTCGGTGGTGGTCATGGTGATCTCCTCAGACCCGCGCGACGTCGCGGACGCGGGCATCGAGCAGGGCGTATCCGATGTCGATGGCGATGTTCATCGCAAAGATCGTCACGGCGGTGAGCAGCACGGCGGCCTGCAACACGGCGAAGTCCCGCTGCAAGATCGCGTCGATCATGAGCTTGCCGATGCCCGGCCACCCGAAGATCGTCTCGACGATGACCGCGCCGTTGACCAGCGAGACCGCCAGGTCACCGGCGACGGTCAGCACCGGCGCCGAGGCGTTGCGCAGCGCGTGGTGGGTGACTACCCGCCGGCTGTCCGCGCCCTTGCTTCGGGCCAGCCGGACATACGGGGCGGACAGCGCGGAGACCATCGCGCCGCGCACCACCTGGGTGAGCACCCCGAGCGGTCGGATCATCAGGGTGGCGATGGGCAGCACCCAGGACAGCACGCCGTTGTCCGTGCCCGAGGTGGGCAGCACGCCGAGCACCACGGCGAGGATCCACACCCCGGTGATGGCGAACCAGAAGTCCGGCACGCTCGCGGTGGTCATGGACAGGAACGAGGACACCCGGTCGGCCATCGAGTTCGGCCGGTAGGCCGCCCAGCTGCCCACCACGATGGCGCCGAGCACCGCCAGCACCATGGTCACCACCGCCAGCGATAACGTCACCGGGAACGCCCGCAGGGCCATCTCCGCCGCCGACTCCTCGGTGCGCAGCGAGGTGCCCAGGTCGAGCCGCACCACCCCGCCCAGGTAATCCAGCAGCTGCTTCCAGATGGGCTGGTCGAGCCCGTTGACCGAGGCGAACTCGGCTCGCTGCGCCGGTGTCGCCGACTCCGGCAGGTAGAGCGCGGTGGGGTCGCCGGTGAGCCGAGCGAGCAGAAAGACGCCGAGCAGCACGACCAGCAGCGGAATCGCGCTGCTCAGCGTGCGGCCGCGCAGGAAGGTGAGCACGGTTTCAGCCCTCGGGTGTGTGGTGGACGGTCATCGGGGCCTCCGTTGGCGAGGAGTCCGGGCGTGGATCGGGGGCGGTTATCCGGCCGGGCTCATGGCGGCCAGGCGCATCTCGTCACCGGTGGCCGCATTGGGCTCGTAGCGCACCCTCGGCGAGCGCGCGAGCATGCCGCGCATGTGCGCGAGGTAGGCGTACTGATCGACCTCCTCCGGTTCCCGGGCGAACAGCCCGGCCAGCGCGTCCTGCCGGGCCTGACCGGACAGCGCCTCCGCGGCCGCGATCCGGGCGTCGAACTCCGGCGTGCCGTACGAACTCTGGTAGCCGTCACCGCGCAGGTACTGATCGACGGTGAAGGCCGCGTCGCCCGCCTGGTTGCCGTGTTGGATCACCAGCAGATACGGGCCGGTGCGCTCGGGGAACGGGCGTTGCTGGTACTTGAGCCCGGCCGCGTTGTCCATCATCTGGATCTTCACGTTCAACCCCAGCTGGCTGAGCTGGTACTGAATTGCCTGCGTGGTTTCGGCGACCCTGGGGAACAGCCCAGTGCGGGCGATCAACCGGATCGGCACCGAGAGATCAACTCCGTCGGCCCGCGCGGCTTCCACCAGCGCCTTGGCCCCAGGTGGGTCGAACGGCTCTGGGCGCAGGCTCGAGTTGTAGCCGATCACGCCGTTGGGCACCAGCTGGGCGGCGGGGGCACCGTCACCGTTGAACAGCGCGGAGATGATGCCGTCCCGATCGATGACCAGCCCGATCGCCCGGCGCACCCTGATGTCGTTCAGCGGCGGCTCGGTGGCCTGGATGCGCAGGGCGGTTGTCTCGTTGTTCGGGAAGGAGATCCCCAGCTCGCCGGCCCCGTCCTCCGGGGCGATCCCGGTGGCGATGTCGGCCTCACCGTTGACCACCATCGCCGCCCGGACGCTGGAGTCCGACCGCCACTGGTACTCGGCGCGGGCGAACCCGGGCGGGGACCCCCAGTAGCCGGGATTGCGCGTCAGGGCCAGCCGGGTGCCCGCGTCCCAGCTCGCCACCTGGTACGGCCCGGTGCCGATCGGTTGGCGCACCTGGGCCGTCGCCGCGGTCGACGGCGGCACCATCTCCACGAACGACAGCCGCAACGGCATGATCGGGTCGGGTGCCGGCGAGGTGACCGTCAGCGTGCTGGGGTCCGGCGCCTCGGCAACGAGTCGGTCGTCGCCGAAGACGTAGCCCTGCACGTCGCAGCCGATGCTCGAGTTCACCGCCCGATCGATGGAGAACGCGGCCGCGGCGGCGTCGAACGGCGTGCCGTCGCTGAACCGGACACCGGGGCGGAGCGTGAAGGTCCAGGTGGTGGGCGCGGTCTGGCTCCAGGACGTGGCCAGCAGCGGGGTCAGCTCACCTGAGGTCGGGTCCCGCTCGATGAGCGGCTCGGTGATGTTGGAGCGGACCACAACGCCGGTGCCGGTCAGCGACGCGTCGCAGGGCTCCAGGGTGGGCGGCTCGTCCGGCAGGACGATCCGAACGGTGTCGGCGGGGGCCACGCCGGGGCCCGAACAGGCGGTCGCCACCAGGCACAGAACAGCCGCCAGCCCCGCTGCAACGGCCGCCTTCGTGCCGGTGAGCGACGCCCTCCGCTCGGCACACACCATCGTTGGCCCTCCGGGCGAGACAGCAGCTGTCCATATATGTGGACGAGCTATCGGGTACGTAGACGTACGGTAAGAGCGCGGCCGGTCACCGTCAACCGGCAAATCCGCATATGAAGACACAAGCTCCATCCGTGACCAGCCCCGTTACCCCCCAGCCCCTCCCCCGGCCCACTTGTCGCGTCTTTTTCGAACGACAAGTGCTACTTGTCGCGTCCTTTTCGAACGACAAGTGGCCTTCGTCGGCGGGTCTACGGGCTTCACGGGATGCGGCGGGCGCGCAGGCTCGGGCTCGGGGGCGTTGACAGGCGGCTGGTCCGCGGTGTGCAATATATTGCATGCCGGTACCTGAGGGGCGTGGGCTGGTGAGCCGGTCGCTGTTGCGCGACGACGCCTACCGGGCGCTGCGCAACGCGATCGTGGACGGCACCCTGGCGCCGGGGGAACGGCTCAACGACGCCGAGTTGGTGAGCTGGCTGGGGGTCAGCCGCACCCCGATCCGGGAAGCGCTGGCCCGCCTGGAGTTATCCGGGCTGGTACAGACCAGGCCGGGGCGGTTCACCATGGTCAGCCCGGTCGATTCCAGGGAGGCCAGGGGCGCCCAGTCGGTTGTCGCGGCCATGCACGAACTGGCCGTCCGCGAGGCGGTCCCGTTGCTCGGCGAGCCGGAGCTGGACGCCATGCGCACGTGGAACGCCCGGTTCCGGGTCGCGCTGCGGGAGAACCGGGTGGACGACGCGCTGGCCGCCGACGACGCCTTCCACGCGGTCGCGGTGGACGCCTGCGCCAACCCGGTGATCCGCGCCGTGCTCGAGCAGCACAGCCCGGTGCTGCGCCGGGTGGAGCGGCTGCGGTTCTCCTCGCTGCCCGGCCGGGCCTCGGTCGCCCAGCACGACACGATCATCGCGCGGTGCGCCGAGGGCGACGCCGAAGGCGCTTCGCTCGCCGCGCGGGCCAACTGGCAGACCCTCGCGCCGCTGCTCGACGTGGCGCGCGGCTGAGCCAGCAGAAGTGCTAAGCCACCAGAAGTAAGGGACACCCGCCATGCCGCTCAGCGACTTTCCGCGCCATCCCCTGACGTTCGGCCCCAGCCCGATACATCCGCTGGAGAGGCTGACCCGCCACCTGGGCGGCGCGGCGATCTGGGCGAAGCGGGAGGACTGCAACTCCGGGCTCGCCTTCGGTGGCAACAAGACCCGCAAGCTGGAGTACCTGGTGCCCGACGCACTCGCCCAGGGCGCCACCCACCTGGTCTCCATCGGCGGCGTGCAGTCCAACCACACCCGCCAGGTCGCCGCCGTGGCCGCCCACCTCGGCCTCGCAGCGGTGCTGGTGCAAGAGAGCTGGGTGGACTGGCCGGACCCGGTCAACGACCGGGTGGGCAACATCCTGCTCTCCAGGATCATGGGCGCCGAGGTCCGGCTGGTCGACGCCGGTTTCGGCATCGGCTTCAAGTCCAGCTGGGAGCAGGCGCTCGAGCAGGTGCGCGGCGCCGGCGGTGTGCCCTACCCGATCCCGGCCGGCGCGTCGGACCATCGCCTCGGCGGGCTCGGCTTCGCGAACTGGGCCGACGAGGTGCGCATGCAGGAGCGGGAGCTCGGCGTCTTCTTCGACACCATCGTCGTCTGCAGCGTCACCGGGTCCACCCAGGCCGGCATGATCGCCGGCTTCGCCGGCCAGGACCGACCGCGCCGGGTGCTCGGCATCGACGGGTCAGCCAAGATCGACGAGACGGCCGCCCAGGTCCGCAAGATCGCCAGGAACACCGCCGAGCTGATCGGGCTGGACCGCGAGCTGGCCGACCAGGAGATCCTCGTGCTGGCCGGCTGGGCGGGTCAGCACTACGGCATCCCGGTCGAGTCCACCCTGGACGCGATCAAGCTGTCCGGCGGACTGGAAGGGATGATCATCGACCCGGTGTACGAGGGCAAGTCGATGGCCGGACTGATCGACCTGGTGCGCTCCGGCGAGATCGGCAAGGACTCCACCGTGCTGTTCGCCCACCTCGGCGGGCAGCCCGCGCTGAACGCCTACAGCAGCCTGTTCCCGGGCTGAGCCGCGATCGGGCCCTCGCGGCGGAGGTCATTCGCGCAGGGCACCGTCCAGCATGCCGCGGATGAAGTGCCGCTGGAGGAACAGGTAGACGATCACCACGGGTGTCGCGACGATCACCGCGCCGGCCGCGAGCAGGGTGAACCCGGAGGTGTGCTGCCCCTGGAAGAACGCCAGCCCGAGCGGTGCCGTACGTAACCCCTCGTCGGTGGCCATGACCAGCGGGATGAGGAACTCGTTCCAGGTCCACATGAAGGTGAGCACCACCATGGTGACGATCGCCGGGCGGCCGGGTGGCACGAGCACCTGCCAGAGGATGCGCCAGGAGCCCGCCCCATCCAGCCGCGCGGCCTCGATGAGCGACACCGGCCGGGATCGGAAGTAGGCACGCATCCAGAACGTGCCGAACGCCAGCGACTGCGCGACCTGCGGCAGCGCGATCGCCCAGAACGTGTTGGTCAGCCCGAGGGTGCGCAGGTCGAAGTACAGCGGGACGACGATCACCTCGGTTGGCACCATCAGGCCGAGCAGGAACAGCGGGAACAGCACCCCCGCGCCGGGTACCCGCATGGTGCCGAAGGCATAGCCGGTGAGCAGCGACAGCACGCCCGCGGTGAGCACCACGAACCCGGACACCGCGACGCTGGTGACCATGGAGGTGCCGAACCGGCCCTCCCGCCACGCGGCCGCGAAGTTGGCCAGGCCACCGCCGGAGCCGCCCGCACCTGAGGCGCTGTCCGGCGGCCCGAGCGCGGCGCCCAGAATCGTCAGGATCGGCCACAGCGCGAACGCGGCGAAGACGAGCAGGATCGCGTAGTTCGCGGTGCGTTCGGCGCGGGATATCACCGGTTACCCCGCTCGCCGACCCTGGCGATAGCCAGGTTGATCACGAAGATGACCAGCGTGAGGGTCACCCCGACGGCCGCCGCCGAGCCCACCTCGCCCAGCCGGAACGCCCGGTTGTACACCTCGAACGCGGGCACCGAGGTCCGGTCGCCCGGTCCACCGCCGGTGGTGATGTAGATCAGGTCGAACGTCTTCAGCGCGGCGATCACGGTGAGGGTCAGCGCGACGGCGAGCTCACCGCGCACCGAGGGCAGGGTGATCGCGAAGAACTCCCGCACCGCGCCCGCGCCGTCCAGCCGGGCCGCCTCGTACAGGTCGTCGGGCACCCGGCTCATCCCGGCCATCAGCAGCAGCGTGACCAGCCCGGTCTGCACCCAGGTACCGACCACCCCGACGGCGGGCAGCGCCAGGGTGGTGTCGCCGAGCCAGGCCCGGGCCCGCCCGCCGAGGCCGACGGCGTGCAGCACGTCGTTGACCGAACCGTCGGGCGCGTAGAGCCGCCGCCACGCGACCCCGACCACCACCATGGCCACCACCTGCGGCAGGAACACCACGGTGCGGAAGAACCCGAGTCCGCGCACCTTGGCCCGGTTCAGCACCGCAGCCAAGGCCAACCCGATCACCGTGGGCAGGCCGGCGAAGAACACGACCAGCACCAGCGCGTGGCCGAAGGCGGCGCGCAGCTTCTGGTCGGTGAGCACCTCGAGGTAGTTGTCCAGGCCGACGAAGGTGGCCAGGGTCAAGCCGTCCCAGTCGAACAGCGACAGGTGCACCGCCCGGCCCAGCGGGTAGAGCAGGAACGCGGCGTAGACCACGAACCCCGGTGCCAGATAGGCCAGCGGCACCCAGCCG
>Ga0137413_10000059_pt1 | contig 25680 bp, 27 predicted proteins | sample CZODoug2_1_16fun_FD_108280 | JGI IMG/M metagenome (GOLD analysis project Ga0137413, IMG submission 108280) | Vadose zone soil fungal communities from Angelo Coast Range Reserve, California, USA - CZODoug2_1_16fungal (Illumina Assembly) | ecosystem: Environmental > Terrestrial > Soil > Vadose... | reverse complement strand
TCTCAATTCAAGGGAGTTTAACATGATCCTCGATGGTCTTCTGTGCTTCACTGGTTCTTCAAAGGGAGCTTCTGGTCCTCCCGTTCTCGGACCCCAATCCGACCGCCCGACCACAGGCACCCAGGTCTCCTCCAACGCCTTTGACCTAGGCCTCCTGGGCATCCCACTCTCCGCCCAAGGTGGCGGAGCCCGTGACATCGGCATCGGCGATGACCCGGCGATGAAAATCCTCGCCGTGGTCACCGTCGCAATCACCGGTGGCACCTCGCTCCAAGTGAACCTCCAAGGCGCCCCTGACAACGGTGCTGGCGCAGCCGGTGCCTACGTCACCATGTACACCTCGCCGGTCTACGCCGAGGCAATCCTCATCCTCGGCGCCCGCCTTGCGGACATCGACATCCCCCGGCCCGTTGCTGGGCAGCCCCTTCCGAGGTTCTTGCAACTCCAATACATCTCCGTCGGCACCCACTCCGCCGGGGAACTCCAGGCCTACCTCGTCCTCGACCGTCACGATCTCCCAGAACAAGCCAACGCAGTGCTCGGTGGATATCCCGCCGGCGTTGTTGTGGCGAATTGAGGGAAATGGCATGACTCGCTTCCGCACACTTCTGGCTGGGGCCCTAGCGGCCCTGGCAATCATCGGGGCAGTCTGGGCCCAAACCGCACTGACGAACCGAACTATGTCCGGTTCGGAAGTCGTGACCATGGCTCAAGGCGGACCCGGTGGCCCGTCTATCTTCGCGCCGTCTTCCCAACTTCGCAACGCCACTGGTCTCACCACCACGGCTTTGACCTCTGGCACCTTGGTCTTGACCACTGCCACCGGCACCCTCGTCTCCACCGCCGCCTCTGCCTCGCTCGCAGTGACCCTTCCCCCGCTGCCTTGGGATGGGGAAATCTTCGAATGGGTCAACGGTTCTGGCGGTGCCTTCACCGGCGCGACCGTAACCGTCTCTGACGGCTCAACTCTCGTCAACAACACTTCCTTCGCCACTCTCGCTGCGGGCTCGTCGGTCGAGTTCCGATACGCTCTCTCAACCACCTCTTGGTATAGGGTACGCTAATGCACAAGCTCAGGCTCTCCATCTGTCTCCTCGCTGCGCTGAGCCTGAGCCTGTGGGCTTGGGCGCCAACCGCGAACGCAGAGAACGTATCTGGCCCGACCAATCTCATCCTATGCAACAAGGTCGCGGTACAGGAAGTTGGGTTCACAACCTCGACCGCGATCGTTCCTGCGGTCGCTGGCCAGACCATCTTCCTCTGTGGTTGGAACGTAACCAACACAGGTGCCAATGGCACCATCGCCTTTACCACCGGTACCCAAACCACCAACCCATGTGACACCGGCACCAAGAAGCTATCGCCGACGTTCAACGTTAGCTCAAACTCACCAAACCAAGATCATTCACAATACGCATCCAATTCCAGCAACCTCTCACAGGCGCTATGCGCCACCTCATCCGCAGCTACCATGTCGGTGTTGATCTGGTACGCACAATTCTGAAAAGGAGCCTTAACATGGCACGATGGAAATTGACGGAACCCCACTACCTCAACGCCCCCGATTCCCGTTGGGAACAAACCGCGATCGACTCCCGCACTGGCAAGCCCACGAGGAAGATGTTCAAAGTCCCCTTGCATCTCGACCCCCGAGTGGCAGACGACTGGAACGTGAAATTCCCCAACAACGAAATGGACGGCGAGATCCATGTCTGCTGGCCGGGCAAGGGCAATCCCAGAGACATCGTCTTCGAAGGCGATCCCACCCCTGGCATGGTCCCCCTCGACGACGAGGCCCGCGAGGTCACCGCGAAGTTCAAATGGATCCCCACTCAGGGCATCGATGAAGAGTCGCAGCGGGCCGGGTTCTACGCCCGTCTGGGTGACGAATTGATCACCTCCCTGACGGACCTTCGCGCCACCACGGCTCTCCAACCCTCCGCAACCCACGGTCTGGACAAAATGATGGAAGCCATGGCCGCCGTGATGGCCCAGAATGCCCAGCTGATCGCGATCATGACTGGTAAGGCCCCGATGGAATCCCTTGCCGCAGTGGCAGTGACCTCAGCCCCCGAGCCCGCACAGGACGAGTTCGATCGCATCGTTCGCGAATCGGGCGAGACCAAACACGCTGAGTTCGAAGACGAGCTTCCCACAGCGGAGCCGACCGAAGAAGAACTCGCCGAGGCCGCCGAAGCTGCCAGGGCCCGCGAAGCCGAATCCCGTCTCCGCGCCCGCAAGACCGTAGTCGAGCGGAGGATCTAATGGGTATCATCTCCAGAAGCCCCGGCGACTCCGGAACTGTAGCCGGGGCCAATGGAGGCAAGACCTACGGCTTCAACAACATCACCAACGCCGCCAACGTTGTCGTTGCCCAGGCCAACCCTTCGCGCCAGAAACTCACCTTTCACAACCCTGGCCCGAATGACATCTTCGTCTCGCAAACAACAATCCAAGGGGTGCTCGGCACCGCCCCGGTCTCCCCTTCGGATGTCCCATTCACCCCAACCACCGCCCTCCTCGGTGGTACCCTTCGTGTCTTCGGCAACGGTGGAAGCCTAGTTGTCGATGGCGAATGCCAGAAGGCATGGCAGGCCCTCGCCGCAACTGGCACGACCAACCCCCTAACCGTTATAGAGAGCAACGTATGATTCGGAAGCTCCTCCTCGCGGCTGCGCTAGCCCTCTTCGCCTTCCCTGCGCTGGCCCAAAACACCCAATGCTCCGATCGCACCCTTGGCGATAACACAAACGCCTGTGCCAACACTCGCTTCGTTCTGGCCCAGATCGCTGCCTCCTCCATCCCCGGCTTCATCACCTGTCCGGCGAATCAATTCGTCAACGTGGTCGGGGCTGCCTCGGTCTGTGCCCAACCGGCCTTCTCCAACCTCTCCGGCCGTGCCACCCTCGCCCAGCTTCCACAAGGCATTGCGAACTCGATCTGGATCAACCCCACCGCTGGCACCGCGGACATGCAGAACATCGCTGTCCCGCCCTGCGCCAACGACGGTGTTCATGCCCTCGTCTACGTGAACGCCTCTGGTCTCCAATGCGCCGCTCTTGCCTTCCCGGTCAGCCTCGCCAACGGTGGCCTGGGCGGAAGCCAAGCAGCCGCGACCGCTGGCCAAGTCCCGGTCTACCCCGGCTCAGGTGGCGCAGCCGTTCCGACCACCATTTCCACCACTGGCGGCACCGTCGACAACCTGCTCCAGAACAACCAATGGCGGCTGTGGTGTTGCATTGCTTTCAGCACAAAGCAAAACGCCGCAGGTACGGCGAATCAAACCAACGTTTCCTGTACTGCCTTTACCATCTCTACGGCGGACCCGGTCTTCACCTGCGCCAACACCCAAACCCTCCGCGTTGGCGACATCGCGATCGTCTCCAACATTGTGTCCTTCTGGGGCTTCGCCGGCGGTGGCTTCATCACCTGTGTGCAAGTTCAATGTAACGGCGGCTACGTCACTGCGGCGCGGGTCACCAATGTAATAGCCAATACCTCCGTTACCCTGCATTCGCCTGCGTTAAGTGGCATCTCCCCCGCAGCCTCCGCAGCCGCGACCATCATCCCCGTCTCCCCCCTCGACTGTGGCTCCTCCACCGGCCCGGACGGCTGGACCAAGACTGGCACGCTATGTGCCTTCCCCGACGATTGGGGCGCCGCTTCCACTCCCATCTCCACCGTCTACCCCGGCTGCGAACGCCCACTCGGGCTCCGTAAGGGGACCACCGGCAATGAACTTTTGATCGACGACATCACCCCGGCCCTTCTCCCTCTCTACCGAGGTCAAACCGTCACCTTGGGCATGGCCATCTTCCAACGCATCCAAGGCGGCGGAAGCACAGGGAACATCTACATCCAAGACAGCGCTGGGACCACTTTCAGTTCCGCCCTGACCGGTGTTAGCCTCGGCGGGTACCAATTCGTATCCGTCACCAGAACCATTTCCCAAACCGCAACCTCCGTGCAGTTTGGCTTCCAACCCTCCGGCAACTCTGGCGACGTATTCGACGTCTGCCTCCCGACTGCCGCGTTCGTTCCGTCGATGGTCCAGTCGCAACTCCACACCAACACCTATGAAAAAACCGTCGCCTTCTCCCATTGGAACCCACCGCTCCTCACCCCAGACATAGTCAACTTCCCAACCGCAGCCCTTGGCGGAGCCGCGCCGACCCTATACGGCTACAACACCAACGATCTCGAAGCCATGACCTTCGGCGAAGTTCACAACACCGTCGGGCACGTTTGGGGCAAGCTAGAGTGGAAAACAGCGGCCTCTTGGATTGGCTGTAACATCTTCATGGGAGGTTTCGTCAACACCGGAAATGGTGCTTTGACCTTCGGTCTCCAGGCAGCTGGGCAGGTAGCTAATATTGTCTTCCCAACCTCAATGTCCCCGGTCCCACTCTACCACGTCGGCGGAACCTTCTCTCTCTACACCGACTGCAACAACGCGGGCGGGGTAGTCCCAACCGCCGGGACCTGGGATTTCACCGATATCGACAACAACGGACCGACGTCGCAACAATGATCAAAATCATCCTCGCGATCCTGCTACTTGCCAGTCCGGCCTTCGCTCAGGGCCTACTCCCTGAGGTGACCACAGCTGAACTCTCTGCTCGCCTAGCGAAGATCCCACCCGATGCCTTACAAAAGCTCGTCGCGATGTGGAGCGACAACCGCCACCCAATCTTCGTGGCCCGCCGGATTTGCTTCGAGGCCCTCGCCCAGGCCAAGAAGTCCGATGCGATCGACCCCGCGATCACCGCCTGTGAACGTGCCGCCACCCTTGCCAGAACCCCCACGCTCAAATTCATCGCCTCGATCCTCGATGCCCTCAACACCCCACACGTGCCAAGGATAGACAAATGAACCTCGAATCTCTACTGATCTGCTTATCCATGCTACCCCTGGCTGGGGCTGTTGTATTAACCATAGGATTACTCAATGGCCGACGAACCTGAATTCAAACTCGACGACTCGGTGACCGAACGCGATCTCCTCTTCCGAATCGCCCGCGAACTAACAACCATTCGCCAAGGTGTGTCCAAAGCCCTCTACGCCATGGGTGAGGCAGAAAAGGAGGTGCCCGAGAAGATGCGTCGGTTCATGAACTACTTCCACGACGTCGTCCACGTCAAGGGTGAATACGTCACCCTTGGCCTTCAGCCCCCGGAGGAGATCGACAAGGAAATGGAGCGCAACCACGATCGGGCCAGGCAAATCCTCCACGATCTCCACAGTGACGGTGGGCACTTTGAAAAGGTCCGCCGGGATATGACCAAACATCCCGTTACCCCTCGCTACGATCACAGCCGCCAACTGGCAAAGCCAACCAACGGAGAAGCAAAGTGAAACAAGGCCAAGCAGATATCAAAGGCCCGCGGGACCAAAAGGTCGAACCGCGGCCCCAGATTAAAAACCCCGCTGCGGTGTCCTATCTCGGCAACGCCAAGGGCAACCACACCACCGACTCGGGGGACTTCACCCCGAAATACCCCAACATGGACCTCGGCAATGGGTTCTCCCCAAACGGCCCGGTTGAGGGCTGGGATGGCTCCGGCCCTGGCGCGGGTCGAGTCATCCGTTCCTCTGGCTCACAAGGAAAGCACTAAAATGCACACCATCGATGAAATCGCCGCCCTCCTCCATATCCACAAAACCGCTCACGAGGTGGGCAACCTGACCAACATCTCCGGCGCTGCGCTTAGCCGCCTGCGCCAGATCAACGAGGAAATGGGCCCGAATGGCTTCGGCCGCCCACAGGAAACGGAAACCTTCGCTGGGTTCGCCGAACAGGAACCCGGCGCGGCTGCCCAGCGGACCGATTCCGGAGAGGCCTCAGATGAGGCTGCGTCGGAGGAGACTGAAGAAGAGGCCGGGGAAGAGCCTGAGGCCGAAGCCGATCTCAAGGCTGATCCTGCCGCTGCTGCTCGGCCCTCCGCTCTTCCCCGAAGGAGGCTCTGATGTCCGGAGGCAAGCAAACGTCAAAGGACGTTAACAACTACCAACCCCCTTGCGGACCGAAGAACATCAACGATCCGCAATCCCCAGGCCTCCATGGCAAGAACCATGGCATCGTGAACGGACCGGATTCCCCCGGCTCTGAAAGCGGCCGCCCTGGCCTTGGCGGGGTCAATAACGGCTGCTGCGGCTCACAGGGGCGCTACTAATGGACATCGCCAGTAAATTGCTCGATAGGATAGCGATGGCGCCTAACAACTGTTGGGTGTTTACTGGCGCTATGTCAGGCTCAGGTTATGGTGCTATTTGCGACCGTGGTGCTCACGTAGTTTCATTTGAGCACCACAAAGGCCCTGTACCTAAAGGTATGATAGTCTGTCACACTTGTGATAACAAGCCTTGCATCAATCCAAAGCATCTATTCTTAGGAACACATAAAGACAACAAAGATGATGAGATCGCTAAAGGTCGCCATGTATTTGGAGAACGCCAAGGGCAGGCAAAGCTTACTGAGCAGGATGTGAGAGACATTCGTCAATTCATCGTCGAAGGCTATTCTGTCGCCTCTATAGCCAAAGCATATGACATGTCTTGGACCGCTATCAGTTATATTCGCAGCGGCCGTAATTGGGGATGGCTTAAATGACTGCCAAAGTAGACATGGTGAATCGTGCTTTGCAAACCTTTGGGTCTAGGACCACAGTTACGGCTGCAGAGCTTGCTAGCAATGGAAGCAACGAAGCGATTCAGAGTAACATCATCTACGACTCCTTCCGCCGACGTTTGCTTCGGATGGCCCCTTGGTCCTTCGCGTTCCAAACCATCGCCCTCAACTTCATCACCTCCATCCCCGGCACCCCAGAGAACACCTCCCCCGCGACCCAACTATGGCAAAAGGGCCAACCGGCCCCGCCGTGGGCGTACGAATACCAATACCCCTTCGATTGCATCCGCGCCTGTTGGATCACCCCTCAAACCGCAACTGGCTTCGCTGGCGGCGTTCCCATCACCACCGCCGTGACCGGTGGCGCAGCCTCGTTCTGGCAAGGCCCGCCAGTCCAGTTCAAAGTCGCCGTCGACCAATTCTTCTCCGTCACCGCTGCCACTGTGGCCTCAGGAGGCGCCGGCTATGCTCTGGGCGATCTTATCACTCTCGCACAAGGTGCACAAGGCCTTCCCCCAGTTGGATGCCCAGCTACTTTGCAGGTCACTGGGGTTGGTGCTCTTGGGGTTGTCACTTCTGTCGCTATTGTCCCTATCATCCCAAACGAAGTCGTTCCATTCTCCGGGAGCTACTTCGCGCCGGTTGCGAACCCATCCGCTCAGGGTCCCAACCCAGGCAACCTTGGCGGCACAGGCACAACCGGCCTCGGCACCGGTGCCACCTTCAACCTCACCTTCACCGCCGCCGCAGGGGACCAGCGAGTAATCCTCACCAACCAAGAATTCGGCCTTTTGAACTACGTGAAGAACATCACCGATGAAAACGTCTTCGATGACGACTTCCAAGAAGCCTACGCCTTCGTACTCGGCGGGGCCCTTTGCAAAGCCCTCACCGGGGACAAGTCCCTCTCGAACCTTGTAATCACCCAAGGCAACGAGGTCATCCGGATCGCCCGAGGGAACGATGGCAATGAGGCGCTGACTGTGAACAACGTCATCCCTGATTGGATCCGGATGCGAGGCGTCGATTACACCGATGGGGCCTCAGGCCCATACAACACCGGATTCGATTGGGGCGGAATGTGGCCTGGGTTTAGCTAATGTCCGATAACGCAATCCAAACCTCTTGGAACGCCGGCGAATGGGCCCCGCAGCTGAACGCTCGGGTGGACCTAGCCAAGTACCACTCCGGTGCGGCCCTTCTACGGAATTTCTTCGTAGACTACCGCGGTGGCGCAACTACCCGACCCGGCACTCGCTTCGTCGCCAAGTCGCAGAACAATGGCTCGGGCCCACCGCGGCTGATCCCCTTCCAGGCCTCATTCACCGTGGCCTACATTCTCGAATTCGGCGTCCTCAACGGCGCAGGCTACCTCGCGTTCTACAACAACGGCGCGCCGGTCTTCTCTGGGGGCCCGATCTACACCATCGCCTCGCCTTACACTTCCGCCGAACTCTCCCAGCTAAAGTTCGCCCAGAACGTCAACCAACTCATCATCTGCCACCCGAACCACCCGCCCTACATCCTCACCCTGATCTCCGCGACCAATTGGACCCTGGCCCCAATCACCTTCGGCGCGACCATCTCCCCGCCGGGCGGAATCACCGCCGCATCCAATGCCCCTGCGGGCACCCAGTGCGTGGCCTACTTGCTGACCTCCGTCGATGCCAACGGGCAGGAATCCGATCCCACCGCGCAGGTCCCATTCGCGAACCGGACCTTTCTCGGTACCAACTACACCAACACCATCAACATCGCCTCCGTCGCCGGCGCCGTCAGCTACAACGTTTACAAATCCCTCGTGAGCATGACCAACACCGTTGCCGCCGGGGCCCAATATGGCTTCGCAGGGAACTTCACCGGGATCACCTTCAACGACACCAACATCACCCCGGACTTCTCCCAGGGCCCACCGATCCCACAGAACCCATTCTCTGGAACCGGGGTCCAATCTGTCACCATCACTAACCCGGGCAACTTCACCAACGTAACCGTCCCAACCCCGACCTTCACCGGCGGAGGCGGATCCGGCGCGGCTGCGATCGCCTATTGCCAACTCACCGCGGTATCGATCGCCGTGGCTAGCACCGGATGGAATGTCGGCGATACCATCCTCCTCGCGGGTGGGGCCACCCTACAAGTCACCTCCACCACTGGCTTCGCTGGCACGCTATCCGGCGTGGTCATCATCGCCGCCGGGTCCCTCGCTTCGGGCAATGGCCAGACCATCTCCCCCACCGGCTTCTTCTCCACCTCCGGTCACGGCGACGGCTCGGCCCGATTCAATGTCACCTGGACCTTAGCCTCGATCGCCATGACCTCTCCTGGTACCGGCTACGGCTCCCCGCCAGCCGTAGGCGGACTCTCTGGAGGCGGCGGTGCAGCCACGGCCGTCCTCGGCGCCCCATCCGCCGGCAACCCTTCCGTCCCAGGGTTCCAAGACCAACGCCTTTGCCTCGCTGCGCCGGTTCAATCCGTTCAACAGATGAACTTCTCCCAGCCCGGCTCGCCGTTCAACTTCGACACAACCTTCCCCACCGCCCCAGATAACGCCATCCAAGGCACCCTTGTCTCCGGGGTCTTGAGCACACTCCAATGGCTGATCCCTCAGCCTCAAGGCCTGATCGTTCTCGCCGATAAGCTCTCTTGGATCGTCAATGGAGGCACCTCAGGCGCACCCATCTCCGCAACTAGCTTCTCCGCCCGACCGCAGTCCTACAACGGCGCGGCCGGCGTCTGCCCTCCAATCGTCGCCAACGACAACATCCTCTACCTCCAGGCCAAAGGCTCGATCGTCCGCGACCTCGTGTTCAACTTCTACACTCAGGTCTTCACCGGGACTGACATCTCAATCCTCTCCTCGCACCTATTCTACGGTTTCCAGCTTCTAGAGTGGGCCTGGGCGGAGGAACCCTTCAAAGTCGTCTGGGCGGTCCGCAACGATGGTCAACTGCTCTCCCTGACCTTCCTCAAAGAACAAGAGATGATCGCCTGGGCCCACTCCGACACTCAAGGGGCGTTCAAATCCATCGCGACCGTCACCGAAACCACCGCCATCGGCGCGGTCGACGCCATCTACCACTGTGTCCAACGCAACATCAACGGCGCGTTGGTCTACTACATCGAACGCTTCGTTGAACTAACCTACCCGAACAATTACAAATCCTCCTGGCAGGTCGACGCGGGGATCGGCTACAACGGTGCTCCAGCGACCAGCTTCTCCGGCGCCCAACACCTCGCCGGCGCAGTCGTCACTGGTCTTGCCGACGGGGTCGTGATCAACTTCACCATGCCCATCTCTGGTACCTTCGTCTTCGGCCCAGGTGGAACCACCGGCCTCACAGCCATCCCCAACGCCTCGATCGTAACCGTCGGCCTGGCCTTCCTTCCCCAGATCCAAACCCTCGCCCTAGACCTCGGCCAACCCACCGTCCAAGGCAAACGGAAGAAAGTCTCCGCGGTGACCGTCCGTGCCAAAGACGCCCTTGGGCTCTCCGCGGGGCGAAGCTTCGCCACCGCCTTGCCGATGAAGGACCTTGCCTTAGGCAACGTCGGTACCATGTCAAACGCTCTGGTGGCCGGGCTCCAAACCACCGACGCCCGGATAATCGTCGATCCGCAATGGGACGTCTTTGGTCAATACTGCATCCAACAGCCCAACCCATACCCCGCATCCGTGCTCGGCGTCATCCCTGAGATCGAAGTAGGGGACTCGCAGAAATGAACATCCAAATCACTCACGGCCCGCCGCATCTCCCGCCGCACCTCGCAATGTCTCCCAGGGACCACCAGATGTTCGACTACTGCGCCATCGCCGGAGAGGTCTGGGCCGGTCATGTCAACGGCGAACTCGAAGCCTGCTGGGGAGTCATCCCCCCATCGTTCATGGCCGACACAGCCTATCTCTGGATGCTAAACCTCCCCATTCGCCACCCAATCCTCCTCGGCCGCTATTCCCGCAAGGTCATCTCCGCCCTTCTCTGGCGCTGGCCCAGCATCACCGGCCATTGCCATCTCGGCACCGGGTCCATGCGTTGGCTCGGTTGGCTCGGCGCGGAGTTTGGTCAACCCCACTCAGGGCTAATCCCCTTCGAAATCCGGAGCCCTCAGAATGGTTGACCCAGGAACAATGGCCGTAACGGCAATGGTCGGCACCGCGATTGGTGGCGCCGTTGGGGGCCTAGGCGCGAAGGAATCCGCCGACGCCGCAGCGGGTGCGGCACGGTACAAAGCCGGCGTGGCCCTGATCAACAAACAAGTCTCCGAACAAAACGCCTCGTGGGCCCTGCAAGCAGGCGAAGCCCAGGCCGAGGGCAAGGGTCTCCAGGCCCGACAGCAGATAGCCCAGGAGAAGGTCGTGCAGAGTGGCTCGGGGTTCGATGTCAACTCTGGCACCGGGGAGAAGGTCCGTTCGGATATGTCCACCGTGGCCGCGTACGATCAAAACGTAATCAAATGGGACGCGTCGAAGACCGCGTATGGATACGAGGTCAAAGCCGCCACGGACACGGCCGAGGCCAACCTTGATCAGATGACCGCCCAGCAAGATGAAACCGCTGGGACCATATCCGAAATCGGTTCCTTCATCAACGCCGGGTCCTCGGTCGCCTCGAAATGGTCCCAAGGCTCCAAACAAGGGATGTTCTCCTAATGGTTGCCGTTCCCGATCTGGTCCCCTCCGTAGCCCCTTCAACCCAAGGCGTAGCCGGGCCGAACCTCGCCGTACCGGTCGAGGCCTTTGGCGGCGCGGTAGGCCATGCGCTCCAGGGCCTCGGGGCCGACATTGAGAAATCCTCGGATCGCATCTGGGAACAAGCGGTTCAGCTGAAGGGTCTGCAAAACGAAACCGCCGCCAAGAACGCCGACGCCGATTACATGGTCGCCGCAGGCAAGGCCGACGCGGAGTTCATGTCCCGGGAAGGCGAGAACGCCTCGCCCGAAGCCCTCTCGGCCCACATCGACAACCTCCGCACCATGCGCGGGCAGTTCCGGGACAAACTAGGCAATCTCCAAGCCCAGACCATGTACGACGGATCCTCCTTGGCAAACATGGGCTCGATGATCCGCCTTGCGGCCGGGCACGCGGCCCGCCAAGCCCGAGTGGCCGCGAATGGGGCCTCCACGGCCCGAGTCGACCAAGCCTCGGACTTCATCGGCGAGCACCCGACCGATGAACTCTCGTACCAACGCGGTGTGCGAACCATCGCCTCAGAGACCGAAGCCCAAGGGCGGAACTCGGGTTGGAGCACGGATCAGATCAAGGAAACCTCCGCGCAGAATGTCTCCGCCGCAACCGCAAAGCGAGTGGTGGGGCTGGCAAAGACCGATGCGATTGGGGCGCAATCCCTCGCGGATGCCGCTGCTAAGACCGGGGCCCTGCTCCCGGCCGATGCCCTTCGGGTCCAAGCCACAGTCCAGACCAACTTCCGCCAACAAGGCTCGCGGATCATATCCGATCAGGTCCTGGCCGGGCGTAAGGAAGGCGATGAGGATGAGAAAACCGAGGAGCAATACCTCGCAGATGGGATGACCCGAGCGGATGCGATCATGAAGAAAACCGGCATCCAAGACGACCTGTTCAAAGACTACGTTCGCCAGCGGATCATGACCGACTACGGCCTGCAAAAGCGGGTGGAACGGGATAGTGATAACCAAAACCTTGTCACTGTGGGCAAGGCAATGCTCAAAGCCAACGCTGAAGGGTCGCCACCGACCAGTATTGAACAGTTGAAGGCTCTGGATCCCAACGTGTCCCCAGCGCTGGATGCACTGAGCCGCAACCCAGCGAAGGTTCAGCAGATAAACGAACAACTTCGCCGGAACGCCACTGGGGAATACCGCATCCCCACCACGCCGGAGAACCTCCAGATCACTCACGGCTTTGTAGGGATGGCCAATTCCCCAGATAACGAAACCCGGGTGGCGTTCCTTGGGAAGGACTTCGCATCGGAAGCGAAGTTAACCGTTCAGCAGAAGGAACGGCTGATGAGTCTTCAGGATGGGATGAAGAAGCAATCCCAACAAGATCCAAGAGTGGCCAGGGCACTGGCGATCCTCGGACCGGATTTGAACTCCGCGGGGATTTCGCACACTGGAGGGGACAAGGAAGGGTACTACCAATTCGTCGGGGGGCTTCAGGACGCCCTGGAGCAGTTCGACTCTGGCAAGACCGGGAAGGTGCCCACCCCGGAAGAGATCCGGACCATGGGGTCGCGGTTGGTTCAGGAACAGCTAACCGGGCGCCGAGGGTGGTTTGTGTTCAATAAGGAAACCACCCCGTTGTACCAAATGCCCGTCTCCGACGAGGACGCCGAGCGCATTCGAGGGTTGGATATCTGGCAGAAGCGAGGCATTACCAACCCAACCGATTCGATGATCCAGCGTTTCTACCACGCGGAGAAATATAAGGAACTCTACGGCAAACCCGCCGCCGGTGCGAGCGCTACACAATGAGCATGTCCGAAGACTTCTTTACCGACGAAGCCCGCACGGCGCAGATGGCGAACTACTCCGCGATGGATGAAAACGCGGATGAGGCCGCACGGGCGCTGGAGCTTTCCCAAGCCACCGGGGTGCCCTCAACCGCGATCTATGGGGACATCGATGGGTTCGAACGACAGCACAAGGCCGCCCTTGGCTCATCCATCATCGGTGATAACTTTCACATCGCAGACTATCTCAACTCCCATCCCATGGCCGCTCGCGTCAGCCACGATGACCTTGGGCAGCTGGATGTTGCCTCCCAGCATCTCTCTCGGCTTGGGGACCAATCGGGCTTGGAGGGCTGGCTCAAGAGTGACTCGATCGCCCGATCCTTCATGCAAGGCTTCGGCGAGCAACCCCTCGCGCCCGAGGGCTACCAGCGGTTTTACAAAGGCTACAGCGATCGCCCTTCGGAGATGGAATGGGCGTTGAAGCACCCTGGCACGGCGTCGTTGTTGAGCCCAGTGACCCGGGCCCTGGGCCTCGGTGAAATCGGTGCGGAGTCGCTCTCTCGGGTGACCTCTGGGTTTCTCCAATTGGGCGAGGATGGCATCACCAAGGTCTTCGGCGCCGGGGTGGCTCGCGAAGCCCGAGCCATGGCCGAATGGGCCATGATGCGGGGGGATGTTGGCGTTCACCCACAAGGTGGCCCAGGGGACCTATTGAACAAAAACGCCGATCTCCTGGCGAAGATGAAATCCGGCCTGGACATCGCGGATAAATACCCCTCGGGAGAGCCCCCTCTAGGGGTCCACCCGATCATCGACGATGTGAAAACCCAACAGGCGAAGGTCGACGGCGATGCATTTAAACAGGCTCTGGCTGAGGGAAACAAGTCCGCTACCCGAGATCGCAGCCCGGAACTCTACGCCCAGTTTGTACGATCTCACGTTGGGGATCGTGAGATTGGGATTGACGCTGACGCCATTCGAAAGCTCTATGGGGACAAGGTTCCAACGGCGGATGATGGCATCCTCGGCTTTGTCCCCGGGCTTCGCCAATCGCTAGAAGCCGCGGAGGGCTACGGTGGGGATGTGCAGATCCCACTCGCGGATTACCTCGCCCACATCGAACCCGAAGTGGCGAAGGAACTCCACGACTTCACTCGCCTTCGGGATGGTGGGCTGACCCTGGACGAGACGAAGCTCTCTGGGCTGGGAGAACGCTCGGCGATTGCCGATCCGGTCCAGCTGGTCCGCGGATCGGGTGGCATGGAGCCGATGTTCCAGATCGGGGATCGCAAGCTGACGCTGGAGGCCAAAGGCCCTGATATCGATGCCAAGACTGGCGTGATCGGGTCGGATCAATTCCGTATCCTCGACGAGACTGGCAAGAAGGTTGGATTCCTTGAGGCCACTGCCAGGGAGGGTGGGACCAAGGTTTACATCGACAACATCGGTGGACTGGAGGCACAAGGCTTTGGGCCTAATTCCTTCGGGCCAGGGTTGACCCGATCCCTGCTGGCCCAGATCAAATCCGCCTACCCAAACGTGAAAGAGATCGGTGGCTTCCGGATCTCTGGTGCTCGCGAGCGTGCGGGGCGCACGGGCCCGGCCACGATCAAGGTCCAGAGCGGCGACGCCTTTGACGCAATCACCCACGAGCACTTCCGCAATCTGCTCTCCCAAAACTGGGAAGATCTCCATGCTGGGGTCTCCGCCCTGTTCGAAAGCGAAGGCAAAGGCCTTGCCTCGGACACTCCGATGGGCCGGATTGTCCTGAATGAACTCCGTCGGATCGTTCCCGACGCCGGGCGCGATGTGGCCCACGACATCTCCGTGGACGGAGTCGGCAATCCCCGGGGGGTGTTCTTCCCGAACCTGCGCCAGATCGTTGTCTCTCTGAACAACCGAGATCCGATTGGGTCCGCCCGGCACGAGTCCATCCACGCGTTGAAGAAAATGGGGATGTTCTCCGATGCGGAATGGAGCACTCTTGAGAAGGCCTCCCAGAGGGATTGGGTCAAACGCTACAGCGTTGCGGAACGGTGGGGGAAGTATGAGGGTGCCAATTTTACCGAGGAAGGCATCGCCGAGGCCTATCAGCACTGGGCCAATGGGGGCGCGTTTGACAAAGCCCACGCCACCCTATTCCAACGGATTAAGGATTTCTTCGAAGGCCTGCGGCAGAGGTTTGGGGAGATGCTGGGGCATGATCTTTCTTGGGAGAAGATCTTTGAGAAGATTGATTCGGGAGAGATCGGCTCTAGGGAGCCCAAGGCTGAACTGGCCAAGCCATCGTTCAATCGCTTCGCAGCGCAGCAAGATGACAACGTCACCAATTTTCGCCGAGCAGCCAATCAAAACCAACAGTTGACCGGGCGCGAGGCACGCAAACAGAAGTCAGATTTGGCCTTCCGTGAGCTTCAGGACTTCCAGAAAGAACTGGACGAGAAGATCGCTGCTCGGAAAGCTAAGGAAGACGAAGGCGATCCGAAGTTCCAACCCGACGACAAACCCCCTGCCCGCGAGGTCGCCCCAGGCATCCCCGAACGCGAAGGAATCTTCGCCGAGGCCAAGGCGCTTGGGGTGACCCAGGCCCATATGGATCGGATGCTTCGCCTGATCGAGAAGAGGAACAACGAAGACCTCTCAGCCGCCACCGCCCGTGCCGAGCGGCAGCATAAGCGGACGATGACCAAGGAATGGAAAGACCGCCGGACGGAGATCCGTGACGAAGTCCGCGAGCAATTCGCCGGCCGGCCAGATCTCGCCACGGATGAACTCTTCGCGAAGGGGGACATCAAGCTGCATCCGGATGCCCTAACCCCCGAGCAGCGCTCGATCCTCCCGAAGGAATACGTGCAGAAAGCGAAAGGAGTCTCCCCCGATGACCTCGCTCCGCATTTCGGATACACCTCCGGAGACGCACTCGTCGAGAGACTTGGGATGCTTACGCAAGATCGCCGAGTTGCAGGAATGTCTCAACGAGACTATCTCAACCGGCTTATTGACGTCGAGACAGACCGCAGGGTTAACGCAGAGTTTGGAGACCTTGGCCAGAAGATCATGGAAGAAGCGAAGGACCAGGCGGTTAGTGAGACCCAGCTTAACCTCGTCCATGAGGAGACCTTAGCGTATGCACTGGCGGCGGGGGAAGAACCGCAGTTTACGAAGGAGCAAACCCGGGCCATGGTCAAAGGGGTGTTTGATCAAACGCCTGTGGGCCAGATTAAGTTCGATCGGATTGTGCAAACTGCGGGGAAGCTAGGGAGGAAGATCGAAGATGCGGCTTCTAGGGGCGATTGGGCGGAGGCTTACCGCCTTTCGCAACAGCGGAATCATGCAACTATTGCTGCAAAGCTGGCCCGGGAGTACGAACGAGAACGAACCCAGTTGAACCGAACCGCGAAGACCTTTGCCAAGAGGGAGGTCCCCTCTGTGGAAGGGGAGTATAGGAATCATATTCAGGATGTCTTGCGGCGGATTGGATATAAGGGTGCCCGCTCGGTGCAGAACATCCAGGAGAATATTGGAAGGCAGGCCGAGACCACCTTGGAGCAATTCCTCCAGGCGAAGCTAACGGAGTCAATGGGCCTGCGGGATATGCCCCTCGCGGATGTTTTGCAGGACCCTCAGTTTCGCAAGCCGGTGGATCAGCTTCCCTACGCAGATTTCAAAGAGGTCAAAGGCACCATTGACGCCCTTGTAGAAAACGGTCGTGGGGAACGCAAGGTCTACCGCGAAGGGGAGGCGTTTGATCGCAAGCAGATCCTGGGGGAGATGAAAGATCAGGTGAAGACCTTCCGGGAGAAGGCCGTGCCCGCGGGGTATGAACCTGGGCTCGCGAAGCAATACATCGCCGGTAGCACTTCGATCCCCACGCTGATGAATCGCTTCGACCGCGCGGATGCTCGGGGGCTGTTTCACAAATTCGTCACCTATCCCCTCTCGCGGGCGGCGAACAGCGAAGCTAAGCTCTCCCGAGAGATCTCCACCGCCTATCGGGCCCTTGGAGACTGGGGGGATATGAAGAAGAAGATGGATCCCCCACCGTTGGATCCGGAGATCTTCCGATACAGTACCTTCACCAGGGAAAACGTCCTGGCGATGCTTCAGAATGCTGGGAATCGGTCCAACTGGAACGTCCTCGCGAAGGGCTGGGGCGCGGATCCCGAAGCGTTGATGCAATGGCTTCATCGGAATACCACGAAGGCCGACTGGGACCGGGCACAGAAGTTTGGGGATACGATCTGGAACGATCTCATCAAGCGGGCGGACAACGTCTATGAGCGCCTGAATGGGCAAACGGTGGATAAGATCCCGCTGGAACCAATCGACACCCCATTTGGAACCTATCGGGGATGGTACCACAAGCTCATTCCCGATCCCATCTGGCTCTCGGAGAAGATGAAAATGCGTGGGGGGCCGTATAAGGATGGGGACTTTGGGCATATCCTGACATCGAACGGCTATACCAAGAGCCGCACCGGGGCGGTGTATCCAGTGGACCTCAGCTTCCGAATGATCCCGAAGCACTTGGATCAGATGATTCATGATATCAACTTCCGGGAGCCCCTGCTGGAGACCCAGAAGATCCTGATGGATCCCTCGTTGCAAAACACAATCACCCAGCACTACGGCAAGCACTACGCCCAGCTTCTCCAGCCGTATCTCGAAGACCTCGCTCGGAAGCAATCCATCAACGGCGCGGTTTGGGCCAAGTTGGGGCAGGCGAGTGAGATACTCCGGCAGAATACGATCTCTACGTACATCGGGGCCAATCTCTATACAGTGCTAAAACACGCCCCCACTGCCTTCTTCATGTCCATGCGCGATGTCGGTCCGGTCGCGATGGCGCAGTCCTACGGGAAGCTCTTCGGGCAATCGCCGGAGGTCGGGAAGACATGGTGGAAATTCGCCCTCGACGCTTCAGAGGAACTCCAACGCCGGGAGCGCAACTGGCGAGAAACCCTCGGTGGGGCCTTGTCGGAACAATACGGCTACCCCTCCATGCGGGAGAAGGTAATGCAATGGGGCGCGTGGCCAGTGGCGATGTCGGATAAGCTCTCCGCGGTGCCACTTTGGGTCGCGAGGTTTGAACGGTCCCTGGGGGAGGGCTCCTCCTTTGGCGAAGCGGTGGACATTGCGGATCGTTCGGTGCGGAGTCAACATGGATCCACCGCAACCACGAACCAACCCGCGTTGGTCCGCGGTGGGGGGCCTTTGCACGGATGGCTCACGTCGGTCTACGGCTTCTTCGGCACGGTGATGCAACGGCGGATTGAGATCATGCACACCATGAACGACACGTTCCAGCTTGGGAAACGTGGGGAGATTGCCTCGGCCGCCAAGCTCCTCCCAGGGCTCTCTGCAGATATTCTCACCTACTACGTCATCCCCACCGCGATCGAGGAATGGGTCACGGGGCTGAACCAAGACGACCGTCGGGGGCTTGGCGAACGAGTGCTCCTTGGTGGCCTTAAGGGTGCGGGCTCCTCATTCCTCTACCTCCGCGACCTAATCGATGCCTTCACCTCCGGGCACACCCCAGGTGCCGGCCTATTGACCTCCGCCGAGGGCGATCTCGACAAGGCCGTCCGGGATGTAATGAAGGGCAAAGTGGCCCTAAACCGTGAACACGCAGGGAAGACCGTTCAAGACTTCCTCACCTTCGCTGGCGAAGCCTCGGGTATGATGCCCAAGGCGGTCGCCAATGCTGCCCGCTTTGGCATTGACTACGCCAATCGTCAGGATAGACCCAAGGGTCCTGGTGAGTTGCTACGCGGGGTTACCCGAGGGACCACAAAGCTAAGGGTTGAGAAATGACGGCGATGAATTTCAATGCGAGCCTGAGGGAAGTGCTCAAGTCCGAGGGTGGAAATGATGACGATCCCGCCGACCATGGGGGGCGTACGTCCCGAGGGATCACCCAGAGGGAATACGACGCGTGGCGGAGGGAGAAGGGCCTTGCAGTGCAGGATGTCTTCCATGCCTCGGAAGATGAGATCAGTGCAATCTACCACGATGAATATTGGGACCCGTGGTGCGATCGGATTCCGATTGGTACGGATTATGTTTTCTTCGACATGTGCGTGAATGCCGGTCCCCATCGTGCAATCATCTTGGGCCAGCGTGCGCTTGGAGTTGCTGCGGATGGGAGGGTTGGGGCTATTACCCGGGAGGCTTTCAAGGAGGCCTTGGCCGATCCGGTGAAGCTGTTGAATGCCTATACCGCTGAGAAGCAGGCGTTCTACATCGGCCTTCATCAGCCTCGGTTCACCAAAGGTTGGCTCAACAGGAACAAGCAAGTCCATGATGTTGCAATGAAGATGATTGAAGGAGTCCAGAATGGAAACGCTTAAGAACCTCACCGCGGTACAAATCCTCGGTATCATCCTTGTGGTCAACGGAGCCCTAATCGGCTCCACGGCCCAGCTTACTGATCTAATGGGCCCCAACGCTGCACATGTCATCGTATCGATCTGTAGCCTTGGCAATGCGGTCCTCGGTGGCCTTGTCACGATGTTCTCCGGCCAAGGGGCGCAGGTTAAATCCGTCCTAGCGATGGATGGAGTGGAGCATCTTGACGTGAACGAGAAAGCCAACGCGACCCTAGCCAAGATAGCCACTGACAAGTCTATTGATAAGATCGCCCCAGTGCCGAGTGCAACGGCGGCAGTGAATGCAACCGCGAGGGCTGCGTCATGAGGATCGCACTGGCACTGGTGCTGGCGTTGGGAACAACCTCGGCTTTCGCTCAGGCCCCACGTCGAGCCGCTCCTGCTCCTCAGGGCCCGGTCTTCACGGGTGATCTGGTCGAAGACGCGAAGAACAAATTCCATGGAGATCCCTCCACGGGGTTGCAACTCACTGGGAATATGAAGAAAGACGCGGAGGCCTTGTGGGCCAAGATCCAAGCCGCAGCGCTTGTGGATTTGCAATACGCCTCTGCGATGGCAGGTGCGGCCCAGACCAACGGGGGCGCGATCCGGAAGCAATGTTGGGATGCGATCATTGTGGTGAACCAGCAGTCAAATGGCGATGGGCTTAAGAATAAGGATGGCACCCCAATGGCCAAGCCCGATCCACATCTGTTCACCGATGTGGAAACCGCTGCGGAGATCATTGACAATCTCTCTCCACAAGGGAAGCTCTTCACCTCTTGCGCAGGGGCGGCGCAGCTAGCCCAGGCCAATGTGATTCAATTCATCTCCGCGGCCATTTCCGGCGCCGCAGGCATCGCCAAGCTGGTACCGATCCCGGGGCTGTGAGATGCTGGAACACTGGGAATTTCTGGTTGGCATAGGGGTGCAAACCTTGCTCTTCCTAGCCGGCGGCTATGGTATGGTATTGCGTAATGATTGGAGTAACAAAGCCATGGGGCAGAAGCTGACCGGGTTGGAATCGGAATTGAAAAAGCTTGCTGAGGTGGTGATCATGCAAGCGGTGCAGACGAATCAGATTACCAACCTGAACAATCAGATGACAATGCTTCAGAGGAATTACGAAGACCTTCGCCGGGGTGCTGGGTGGATGACCCACCCACGGGCCTCCGTGGACGGAGAATACCCCTAGACCAAATTCCCATCCTCATCCACATCCGGCACCTCGGCTTTGAACCACCGGGCCTGGGTGCGGAAGTCTTGCCTCACCATGCGGAGCATTTGGGACATTATCATTATTTGGACCACCCGTTCGATGGAATGGAGTGGGACTAGGTCCTTCGCGAAGCGGATGATTTTGCGCTCCGGGACCGGTCCACGGACCCCTTCCGTGAGCACGTAGTGGAAGATCTGATCCATTGCCTTCGCGTCGGCGTTCCCCGCGCCGGCTTTGAATATGTCAGGCATGAACCGCTCGGCCTCGGTCATCCAATTCATCGCGCGGTTGAAGTCATCTCGGGTGAGTACGAGCAGGTCACCCCGATCAATCGCACTGACCATTGAGAGTTTGTACAAATGTACACGCCTTCGGGTGCCGTAGTGGATAAGCTTTGGGTGTGAGACGACCGGAGGCTCCCCCAATTGTCGCCACTGGTTGACGAGCGAGCGATAATCTTCTGTGACATGGAACTGACCCACGAGTGAAGCGATATGGCGCAGGTCAGCAATGAGATCAGGGTTAAGGCTGTTATCAACGTCTTGGAAGTCATCACCAATGGTCCTTTCGTCGGAGAATACAAGGATGATCCGCGAGGTGAAGCCTTGTTCCCAGGCGGATTCGGGCATGTAGTGGAGTAGGTTGGAAGGGGTGGTGCCTACAATTAGATTGAGTTGGGGGCTCTTGATCTTGATGTTAATGTCATTCCCCCGCCGGGTTTGCCCATAGGCCCGCGGGTCGTAAAAGGCCGACATGGTGCCGATGGCTTCTTCGTCGTATTTATGCATGAACGCAGAGAGTTCGTCGGCGGTGATGTACATGGAGTTGTATTCCAGGGGCCCGTCCTCGGGCATCAATATCTTTCGTTTGTATTTGCTCAGCGAGTCGATCATCGAGGCGGCGGACATAGAGGTGGGTGCCGGATGGGGTTCCTCGATGGTCATGTAGTAGTCGCGGCCTTTGTAGATGGACCGGGTCTTCCCGGTTCCGGCGTGGCCGATTAGCCCGCAGTAGATGTTCGGGTAGAGCCGATCCCCACCGCTTCGCACATAAACCCTCTGCTCCACCACTGCCGCGATGGTCGAGATCGCGGCCCACTGGCGCCAGATCCGTGGGCTCTCCAGGATCTCAGTGTTTTCTATGAAGCAATCGATCCACGAGGGACACTTTCGGCTGACGTCTTCGATTGTCCCCTCCCCCAAAGTTCCTGAGCCCGTCTGGGTTTTCTTCAGCATGGTATTCCCCCTTGTTCCAGCCTATTTTGCAATCGTATGGGATGCACATTGCCCGGCCGTGCTGAAGGGGGATCTCCTCGGGGAGCATTCGCTGGAGCGTTGGTATGATTTCATCTTCCATTTCTTCTCGGTACATAAATGTCAGCGCGTCGTGGTCTTGCATCATCAGGAGGCACGGGCGCTTGCGCCAGATGCGGAGCATTGCGCGGTTTACGATGTCGGCTAGGCTTCCCTGTGGATCGTAAGCGATAGCCTCCCGGAGAGTGGATGCTTCAGTACGTCGACCGAAGAACCAACGCCTACGCCCTGTGAGCGTAACAAGGAATCCAATTCTTCGTAGTTGATCATCGGTCCATTCGTGCCATCGTAGATGGGCAGGAAATGCCGCGAAGTACTTAGGCTGAAATCCGATAACGATGGGCTCGGGGAGGGTGGTTTGCATGGCGAGGGTTTGGGGCTGGCCTCCGTAGTTGCTTCCATGGCCGAGTTTCTTGCACATGAAACGGTAACTGTAATGTCGGTAGAATGGTCGTTCGGCGATTTCCGTGTCTCTTGCCAAGTCACCTGTCCACCCAAGGTCGGGCCAACACATTCGAGCAACCGTTGTATGCACGTCTCCAGATTCGACTGCATCTAGATATCTCCAATCGTCGAAGAGGTTGCCCTCGATGGCCCCGACGATGTAGGATTCCCCACTTTTGGCGTCGAACTTGGCGAACTTCCATCCCGGATCGCTGATGAAAACGCTTCTAAGGCTCTCCTCGACGTTTTGTAGATTTCCGCCAGTGCCAAATTCGCTATAGCTTGAGCTAAATCGGCCTGTGTTTGTTCCAGGGATGTTGTAAGAGGTGCGGATTCGTCCATCAGGGTCTACTCCGGTTTTGAGGAAATCGATCTTTTTTTGCAGTTCACGCATCACCAAGAGACGGTTCACAATCGGCCGGGCCACCACATAGAGTTGCATTTTCTCCAGGGCTTTGTGATCACACGTGGGTCGGCCGCGGTTGCGGATCACTGGGATGGCGAGGTGTTCGTAGAACAGGCGCTGGAGGTCGGGGTTGGAGCGCCAGTTGAAGGTGGGCATGCCAACCCCATTCAGGACGATCTCATCGAGTTGATCCGCGAGGAGATCTATTTTGTCGTAGTAATCCTCGATGACCTCGTGGCGTCGGGCTTGGTCCACAAGTATTCCCCGCAGTTGCATCTCGAGAACAGGTCCCTGCAATGCACGGCTAAAGGCATATGTTTTGGTTGTGTGGTCATCTAGTTGAGGAAGTAGCACATCCAAAATCTCCGCTGTGATGCAGCAGTCGAGTCCGTTGTAGACCCAATCGCGTTCTTCCTGGGAGGGGATTTCATCTGGTGTGCAATCGGAGGTTTGGATTATTCTCATTCATCACGCTTTATTGTGTCGGTTCCCTTCCGCTCGCTCTTCCAAGGCCCGTGATCCGTATAGATCGACCCCAGGAACCCAAGGCTCTTCAGGCTTTCTGGTTGCAAGGCATGGTGCAGAAGCATGGTGTCCTCCGTCGCCCCCATTACTCTGATCCCCGTTGTCCTGAGGATGAAGGGAATATCGTAGAGTCCGTTCTGGAAGAGCTTAGGTATTTCTGTAGCCTCAAGGACCGGACGTATAAGCTCCCAACACCGCCGCTCATCGATCGGAGATGGCCAATAGCTTCCCTTCGCGTTCCGGGAGTCATGGATTGGAACAACAAGCGCAAGGTCTGGTCGTGGAGCGAATCCAATGCATGTGATCTGATTGCCAGAAGTCTCAATATCAACAGAAAGGATTTTGCATCCAACGATGTGATCTCGGATGAATCTAGCAATGTCGTCAAGGCTGGGTTCAATCCAGATGGTGCATTGGGGGCGTCGGACATCGGGGTGGTCCTTTTCCTTCAGGGCCTTGGAGAGATCCGCGACGGTGGCGGGGCGGAGTTCCCATTGGCGCGTGACCGCAGACGGGTGGTACGTAAGTAGCAGCTTGTAGCCAGACACAAGATGAGTAGAAACGCAGGTGGTACCCCGAAGCTTCGTGATGCCTGTCCGGCCAGCCAGAGCCCAAAGAGCAGTGTTACCGAGACAGATGATGAGATTAGGATCGTGCGCAAGGATTTCATTGCCGAGGCGATCGAGTTCATGTTGGAATTCCTTTCGGATGTATTTGGACTTGGCGAGCATAGGGTAGCCGGGGATCCCCTCCTTCTTCGGGCCGCAGAAGAATGTGAGATCGTTGGCTGGAGGGAATTGTTGGAACACGTTGGTTCGGAAGACTTCGGGATGGGCCCGCCAGATTGCGTCCAGGGTCCAGGGGTCGCGAGAGCGATAGAAGCGAGAGAGGCAGGAACGGTCCGAGGGGGTCAATTCAATGACCCCCGCGTCGTGGAGCATTCGCAATAGTTCCGCCCCGGTGGTGCCGACGAAGGTTCGGGAGATCTTCGCCTCTGCCTCGCCTTGTTGTTCGCCGACGAGGAGGATGGGTTTCATAAGTCAGGTGTCTTTTTCTTTGGCCAGTCTCGCATCACATTGGCCCAGTCCTTGCAGACCTTAGCCATATGAGTGTCACCAGTCAGTCCAACACAGAATGCGTATATCTTAACCACATGCCATGCCAATTTATCTTGACCACGAAGTAAGAACACCGGCTCGTCAGCAGGAATTATCCCTTCTGGATCTTGAAAACGATCATAGTCGGCTCTTGCGTGTTTCATCTCGGCGCCCTCGTCAGCCGCATGATCTCCCGGTCCAGATACCACTGGGCCTTGCGGAGATCTTCTACGATATCCCCCTTCTTCCCAGCCCGCCAGATATATGCATACGCAGTGCCGAGATTGTAAGTCATGTGCTCGACGACGTCGATGCATTCAACCCCACTTGGGTGCTGTCGGTAGTACGAGGGGTTAATTGGGTCCTCCGCAGGCGCTTCTGGAGGAATTCCCTGATCGTCCCTGGACTGCGCCGGAGCGCCCTGGCTATGATCTTGATCGCCATCCCCTCTTGGAAGGCGGAGACGGCCAATCCTCTCTCCAGATCGGTCATGTGCTTCTTGGACGAGCCCCGCAAACTCTTCGTCGATCTGGTTGACATCGAATGGCTCACCCATGATTGGTTGTACCTTGGTGTGTTTGGACATTTGGGATCCTTAGAGGAAAGGGAGGGGCCGGGATTGGCCCCTCCCCAGGAGTGATTAGTACCCGCGATTAGGGTTGTCGCAGTATCCATCGCGGTCGTAGTGGTCGTGGAACCGCCACCAGCCACTACGATCCCCGTTGATCACCTTCTGCCACTTGCCATCGAATAGCTCGTAGCCTTCACGGTTCTCGTTGGGGTCTTTCTTTTCCTCGGCCATGTCGTTAGCCCAGCCTCGCGGTGGAGCCGACCTTGGCAAACACCCGGCCGTTTTTCATCTCCTCGTGTTTGATATTGATGATCAACTCCGCGTTGGGGGTGTCGTCGATACCTTCGGCAAGGGATCGGCCGGTTAGGTCCACGCCACAGTTCAGGATGAACTCCTTCAGCATGATCGCGGACTTGTCGGTGATGTAGAGGATGTTCTCGATCTCCTGGCCGACGACCTTTTCGCCAAGGCCTTTGTCATCCACGGCCTCGAACTCCGCGATGTCTTCATCGGAGACATCTTCGAGGGCGGCGAGGATCTTCAGGATGAACTTCAGTTGGGGGGTTTTCTTCTGGGAGGATTCTCCTTGTTCTGGAAGCCCGAGGACCACGGCGTGGTAGCTGCCCTGGGGGAGCACCGGCGCGGGTTTGATTTCTTCCGAGGGACGGTTGA